>Ga0114934_10000041_pt1 | contig 65671 bp, 66 predicted proteins | sample 4SBtaG_2_FD_99695 | JGI IMG/M metagenome (GOLD analysis project Ga0114934, IMG submission 99695) | Deep subsurface microbial communities from Kolumbo volcano to uncover new lineages of life (NeLLi) - 4SBTROV10_white metaG | ecosystem: Environmental > Aquatic > Marine > Volcanic ...
GAATATCGGAATCATCATTACCAAATTGAGTCGATTCACTTGTTATTAAAATAGAACTTGTTATTTCAAAATATTCACCGACAAAACCAGAAGCACTAATATCATTTTCAACATGAAGACCTAAGTTATGAGTATTACCATCGGCTCCAGTATAAGTTCCAATAGAACCATTTATATAAGCTCCATTAGTAACTCGCATAACACCTTCTACATCGAGTTTATAATCTGGAGTTGATGTTCCGATTCCGACATTTCCAGCATTAGTGAAATATGCATCTCCATCAGTTCTTACATAAAATCGGGCTTCATTCCCAACTGAACTTGTGTGGTATAGGGTTAAATTTGCATAAGCTGGAGTAGTTGAACTATCTATTCCACGCACTTTAAATATGTCGTGATATGATGCTGAAGCTCCGGCCATTCTAAATCTATAATTTGCCGACCACCTATTGATTTGAAAATTCATATTATCACCGGTATTATGTTCTTCACCACCAGCTCCATCTTGACCTTCAATAAACATTATAGTATTATCAGTAGTTTCATTACTTGACAGATATAGTTTTGAAGAACTTCCCGGACCGGTTGGTTTAATCCAAGCGTTACCACCACTAACTGTTAATAATTCAGTTGGATTGGTTGTTCCGATTCCGATTTTTCCATCGTGTTTAATTGTCAAATGTTCGCCTTCTCCAGTATCACCGTCCCGTGTAAAAAATCGTAATTCCTGGTCGTAATTTGTAACTTCGTCTGTTCTATAACTTCTCATTCCAGTGGTAGCTGTTCCTGCAGATGTTGTATGTCTAAATCCAATTTCTACTGGTGAACTTGTAGCAGTGGAATTTCGGTTTACTAATATTCCATCTCCCTCAGCTGATACAATTTCTAAACTCTGAGTAGGGTCTGATTCTCCAATACCAACATTTGTGCCTTTCATAACTAAAACATCATTGTTATTATTCTCTCTAAATGAGAGGAATGGTACACCATTACTATCAGACCTAACCTTTAACCCCATCCTACCATCCCACTGGTTACTATTATACGTTTGGATTTTAATAACATACTTATCTTGGTTAGATGCATAAGCTATTGGTTCTACCAATATTGAACCAGTTGCAATATGAAGTTTTTCAGATGGATTGGTTGTTCCGACACCGACATCTCCAGCTTGAGTAATACGCATTTTTTCTGATGGAGTAGAGTTTGTCCAAAATTGTAAATCATTTGCACTTGCCTTTAAGTAACTTCCAGCAGCATCAGCATAAACTTCTAATCCATAAGTTCCTGCATCTCTTTCTAAGAATAGTCCAGTATCAGATTTAATATGTAATTTATGATTATCCGGACTACCTGTTCCGATACCGACATTGCCAGTGGATTCTATAACAAGTAGTCTATTGTTTGAAGTATCCCTGATTTCATAATTATCAGCAGTATCACTTAGACCAGTATGGAATAGACGACTCCCATTTCGGTGATAATCTACAAATGACCCAAATCCTGTAGGTGCATCAATATCTAAATATGCATGTCCTCCATTTGAGTGTATTCCTGCACGCACTGTTGCTGAGGCATCATATATTTCTAATTTATAACCTGGGCTCGTTGTTCCGATACCGACATTACCTTGATAATCAATTCTCATTTTCTCAGAAGAAGAAGCATCGCCTGTACCAAACACCAACTCACCTCTTCTTCTACCTCCCGAATTAGACACTGCCCCAACATAGGCTTCAACTTCACCAGAAACCACTATATCGTTAGCAAAATTTATGAATCCAATATCATCACCACTATTTGTAGCCACACCCGTAACAGTTAATGTTGTCCCAGCTCCAGTCCCAGCAACCTCTAATGCACTATCAGGTGCCGTCGTTCCGATGCCGACTTTACCATCATTTGTAATTCTCATTCTTTCATTCGATAAGGCATCTCCAGCCGTGACATTTCCATAATATGAATGAAATTTTATTCCCTCATCGGTTCCACCATAATCAAATACAATACCACGGTAACCAAAATAATTATGAGAAACTGCAACATCAAAATTCCCATCTGACCCAGCTGCTTTAAGATTATGACCAATTATTGATTCTGAACTTCCACCAGTTTGTCCAAGATGTAAATTAGCAATACCACCACCAACCAACACATTAGCGACATTAGCGGTTAGAGCTACTTGTAATTGTGCAGATGGATTTGTCGTTCCGATACCCAACTTATTATTAATGTAACCGGCTCCAAATGAACCAGTAGAAGTTGATGAACCACTTATGTTTGTAAACTCTCCTTCTTGAGCCACAGCATTTAGTGTTGAAAATGGTAAATCGTGTGTATGGTCACCTTTTGCATATTTAACTTCTGAAACTGTCCCAGGTGAAGCTGTTGTTCCTATATCACTTGGAGTCTCAGTAAATGGTTCTAAATTAGTTGTTACCATTTGACCAAATGCCGTAACATCACCATACACTTGTAAATCATCTACCACGATTGTTTCTACTTCTACCGCTCCACCTTTAATATCAATACCATCCTTGTCAGCTCTAATATATTTATTTGGTGAGTTCCATACCAATAAACCGTCCTGAGTTAATTCTGAATGTGGAGTATGTACTTTTAGAGTCAAACTGTCATATTTAACATTAACTGATGGACTTCCTCCACCTGTATTGGTAGTTGATGTATATGAAGCTGTTGAATTGACAGAACCCGTTATTATCATTTTTAACGCTACGGCATCTGTATCTAACCCAGCTACAAAACTTTTAGTTGCATATGCATCAGCGGGTAAATTGGGAGAATAAAATTGTTTTGGGTAATTACTATTTATGCGTTGCCAAGTAGGAGCCGTTCTACTATCAGTAGCATAATACAAATCAACGAATTGTGATGTGAATGCACTATTACCCACCGACCCTCTGGTTAAAAACGATACTTCTACTGTGTTACCTTGTGTAAATGTTACTCCGATACTTGAAGTAACAGATTGTGACATTTCAAATTGAAAACTATTTACCCGTGTCATTTGTCCTGACATTTATCTACTCCTGTCTTATACATATATATAATGAATATTATTTTTAATGAATTTATGAACTTTGTCCTCCACCAGCTCCCTGTTCAGCTGAAACAAAAATTTCAAAACAATTAGCGCCTGTTCCTGGTGCTGAACTCGTGACATTCATAGTCACCGACCCCGAATTCCATAATTCAGCTGTAATTCCATCATTAGTACTTATTATACTAAAATGTGATACAGTTGTAGAACCGTCTGAATCATCCTCAAACCCACCATTGAGAAGTAAGTTAGATGCTACACCAGTAACACTACTCAAACTACCACTACCAACTCGGACTCGTTCATTATTATCAGAATCGAATACTAGCAGTGATGATGACAATGCATTAATTTCAGTAGTATCACTCTGTAATACTCCGTTGGTTATTGACCATCCACCAATGTTCCCTTCACTTGAAGATATTGTTCCAGTCAAATCTACATTGGATGCTGTTATGTTTCCAGTATGGTCGACTTGGAATTTACTTGAACTTATAGCATAAGTTTGAGATGAATCTGCTATTTCAAAACCAGTGGTTAAAAGTTTATTTGTGTCGATTGTCCATCCACCAATGTTTCCTTCACTTGAAGATATTGTCCCACTTACGGTTAATGTAGACCCATCAAATGATAGTGCTGCATTTACAGAACCACTTCCACCCAAATGTAAATGACCAGTGTTCAAATCAATAAGAGAACCAACTGTACTATTATTCCAATTGTTTGATTTAATTGTACCAGTCTGTATATTATCACCTGAAATTTTTGTTCCAGTCGAATCAATCTCTGTAACTTTTATATAATCGATATATACTGAACCTGACTCATAAGCGTAATTGGTTATAACCAGTGGAGTGAAATATTTAACATCATCTCCACCAGAACCTGAAGCTACGACACCGGGGTCTAAAATATTTGAGTGCTGGAAACCCGGACCTCCAGTTATTCTTCCCTGTCTACCTTTAAAATAACCTTTATGAATTTCCCAATCAGTACCTACATTTCTATTCGCCATAGCAAAATAATGTTGAGAACTAAAAGAATCGATAGCTGGACTATGAGTACTAACTTTTGTCACTCCATCAGCTTGATATGCAGTTATACCACAATACACCGTACCATCACCTTCTGAGTGCTTAACTCTAATTTCTAACTCGTATAACGAATGTGAATTGAATGGTATTAGTTTATTACTACTTAACCAAACCATATCATCATCAGAGTTATCACCACATTTTAATGCTTTATTACCTTGAATCTCTCCCACCGAACTTTGCAAACTGGGTGTAGCGTAGTTACTTGCATGATAATAGTACCACCCGTTTCCAGAACCGTCTGTTTTAGGATTATTACCACCATCAATCGATTGAGCGGTTGAATAACTTGACCAATCTTCAAAAAATAGTGTATTATATTCAGTTTGACCAGCTATAGTAACATCGGCTCCGATTGTTACAGAACCTGTTATATCTAAATTACCACTTGTATCCCAATTTATTGCTCCACTTGCTAAATGACCTTCACCAGAACCACTTAATGTTATTTCATCACCAGAACCAAGAGTTATTTTTTCAGCTGAAGAATCAAGTGTAATATTACCTTTCGAGAATGTAGATGCATCAAAATCCCAACCAGCTATAGAATTTCTCTGTTCACCTAAATCAAAAATAGTTGTACCTGTAGAATCTTTACCTTGTATGCCATAAGTGTCCGTAGATATTTGACCGACTCGAATGTTTACAGTATTAGAAGCACTTCCCGTTCTTGTTGTAATTATTTTGTTATCGGCATCAATTGATATACCACCATTACTATCTACAGCTGATAAGTTACCTGCGTTAATATCCCAACTAGCTATTTTACCAGCACTTGCAGTCATTTCACCAGTTTCAGAAACGAAGAAATGAGATGCAGATATTTGACCACCATCTATTTCCATAACTGGAATAGTAGAACCACTGAGTATAATCTTACCCTCACCAATTGAAATTCTTTTATTTGTAGAAGATATATCCAAATCTACTGCATCTAATTCAAATGTTGATGTATTAATTCCAACTCCACTACCAGATAGATTTATTTGGGAAGCTGTTATTTGTAAAACTCCACTCTCAAACTTTATCTGGTCATTAGATGGATTACCAACTCTAAAATCACCACTACCACTCAGAAAGATACCACTACTTAAACCTATTGTCATATCAGTAGCGTTATCACCCAATCTAATTGACCTATTTGAAGAATCAACAACAAAACTTTGGTCACTTGACGATAGTGCTGTTGCTGTTATACCAAATCCACCTATCTCACCAAATGTAGCTTTTATACCACCAGTTAAATATACATTTTGTGAATATAATCCATAACCCGATAATGTACCAAATGTAGTATCATTTATACCTGCTAATTTACCAAGTCTAACCTTAATATTATTATCTGAGTTAAAATCACTATGAGCAGTTACACCATCAATTACATCGATATATGGAGCATTGTCATCATCTGCAGTCATATAAACTGCACCTTGTCTGGTATTATCTGAGGTATTACCTATTCTGACATAATCAAATCCACCACTTGGAGGTGTAGTCTCGTGTGACCCTGTTATAGCAACTAACGACCCGCTATTAGAAACAGAAACAACAATTAAATCAGATTTAAATGAAGTGTTACCTTGGTAGCGTTGAGCTCTAATTAAATCACCTTCAACAAAACCATGTCCATATATATTTGAACCAGTGTCAAAAAATAATGAGTATGATGGTGAAGCTTCCATTGAAGCTGATATTGTTTTTCCAGTCGAACTTACCCACAATGAACCATTTGTAGCTCTAACTTGCTGTACCATTAATTCATAAACATTCATTGTTCCACGAACTGTCAATTCATCAAGACTTAATCCCCAACCATCACCTGATTCATTATCTATTCTCCACCCATAACCACCAAAACCACTAGCGAATGATGAAGTTCCTACTGAATCTTTGAATGCTGCATTTCCAACAACATCGAGTTTATATGCTGGTGATGGTGTTCCTATACCGACATTGCCACTATTTTCGATACGCATTTTTTCATCACCACTAACCCCTATCCTTATAGGGTTAGAATTACCTGAATATAGAAGAACATCACCACTCCTCGCTGATATGCTGAATTGGGAACCTGCTGTATCTTTAATAAATATCTCCGCAGTGTCATCATTTTCTATATGTAATCCTTTACCCCCATAATATAAAGTTGGGTCGGTTGTTCCGATTCCAACATTACCACTTCCACTGACATAAAATTTACCAAGTAATCCAACTCGTGTATCTACTCCACCTGTTATGTCAAATAAATTATCTGCACTATCGTCAGTAATTTTCATTACTACATTTGTACCATCATCACTATTAAAGATTATACCTTCACCAGGGTCTGATATACTTATAGAATCCGCATCAACTATTCGTTGGTTATTCATATTAAGTGGACTACTACCATATGGTAGGTTTGCCATATTTAAACTACCACTAATATACATAGAACCAGTAAATATATGAGTATCATCACCAGTATCACCAAACCGTGTCGAACCACTTGAAAATGATTGTGTTAAATGTGTAACAGAAGAAGAAACGATATATCGTTGAGCTATAATATCACCTGTAGCTCGTATATCACCTTCTACATCGAGTTTATAATCTGGAGTTGATGTTCCGATTCCAACACTACCTGAATTATTAATTGTTTGAGCTAAAATGGTATTAACATAAATTCTAAAATCTTCATTTGTACTTGTACCTCCGGCTGAACCAACCTTTATCCAAAAAGCTCGTTCGGTTGTTTCCAATACACCTCTGGAGTTGTTGCCGTCTTGAATAAGTGAAGTAATATTACCAGTTTGACCAGTGTGTTTTATAAACAACCCCCTCGTAGTAGCATTCGCCTGACCATCTATTTCAATATCTCCTTTATTCACATCTAATAAAGCACTTGGGTCTGCTGTTCCGATACCAACATTACCATCTTTTAATACCAGAGTATTGTTTGTAGGACTACCCGTACCATATATTTTAAATGGAGTTTTAGAACTAAGTGCATCGTAAATCTCAAATGTATTAGTAGTACCTTTTCCCATCACCGAATAATCAGATACATTTGTCTTCATTCTATATATAGCATTACCTGTTGTAGTAGTAACCCCTACCCTTGTCGCAGAAGTCGTTCCAAGTACCTCTAACTTTTCATCTGGACTTGTAGTTCCGATTCCGACATTAGCACCATTAGTTCCATTTAATATTAAATTCCCATCGTGTTGTAATTCTAATTCAGCTCCAGCTGTTCCAATATAAGTTATTAGAAAGTCACTATTGTCATTATTATCATCAAAATACATTCTAACATCATCATGCGCATTTTCAAACAATAAACCACTGTCATTACCTCCACTTCCATTTAAATGCAGCAATGTTTGTGGATTTGTTGTTCCGATACCAATCATCTTATCTGTGATGTCGGCGTGAAAAAATGGGGTGATACTTGCATTATTTACCGATGATGAATAAAATTGAATCTTAGAATTGTCACCAACCATCCAAGTTTTTAAATTTGATTTAAAAACTAATCCTTCATCTAATGAAAATTCCGTCAGAGAACCCGTCTTGTATAACTGAGAATTTCCATATCCCGAAGCTTCACCCACACCTCTTAAAGTGTTAAATACTATACCTGCGTATTGACTTGAAACATCACTCGATTCAATCCATAGCGCAGTCGAATTTGAACTTGATAGATGTAATATGCCTGATGGGTCGTTTGTTCCAATTCCGACATTTCCATCTGATTTCAAAAATAATGTATCTATTGTTGGAGGTGCACCTGTAGATGCACCATATCCAAGTGTCATACCACTAGCGGCTTCAGTATAATATGTCATATAGGCATTATTACCATCAAATCCAAATGAATTAAAATAACCACTTGGTGATTTTTCAAGAGTTAATGTTTTATCAGTATTAAGAACATGCAGTTTTGATATAGGACTTGTTTCTCCGAGTCCGACATCACCAGTACTATCAATAGTAACTGCGGCTTTTGTCTCTAACCCAGAACCTGTTGCTATTATAAATTTATCTAAACCATTATCATAACCCAATGAGTACTGAGCTGTTCCACTATCATACCATCTAATAAATGAATCACCTGTCGATGCCTTTAAATTAATAATTGAACCATTAGAGTCTTCCAATGTAATATCTGTTGCGAATAAATCACCACTTGCACTTATATCTTCTACTTCTACTCGTCCGAATGAACCAGTAGAAGTTGATGAACCACTTATGTTTGTAAACTCTCCTTCTTGAGCCACAGCATTTAGTGTTGAAAATGGTAAATCGTGTGTATGGTCACCTCGCGAATAAGCTATACTTGAACCCGCAGTTCCTCCAGTAGAAACAACCGTCAGTGGTGTATCATCGAATGGTGGATTAGCCGATGCTACAAAATCACCAAATACAGCAACATCACCATAAACTTCAAGTGCATCTGTTTTTATTGTATTAGCTTCAATTATACCACCTTTAATATCAATACCATCTTTGTCAGCTCTAATATATCTGTTAGGTGATGTCCACACCATAATACCATCATCAGTTAATTCAGTAATTGATTTATGAGAAGCTATCTGCAAGTCATCATAATCAATCGTTATTGCCGGTGTAGAAGTTATATTAGTTGTTGAGCTTTCATTCGAGGCTGTAAATACTGAACCAGTTATTATGGCCTTAACTGCCTGGACATCACTTGTAGGTGAAGTTGTAAAAACCTTAGTAGAAAAAGAACTCCCTATACCAAATGATTGTGGATAATTTTGAAATTGTGTCCAACTGAGTGATTCACTATCAGCACTATAATATAAGTCTACTTGTTGTGTAGTTTTATCAATTATACCACTAGCTTTAGCTTTAAATGAAAATTCAATCGAATCAACGGCGTAAAAGCTACCAGTAACAGATTGTGATACTTCATAATTGAATTGATTTATTGTTGACATTTGTAATAACTCCTATTTAAAACTGTTGCTTACTAAATTATTTATACAGTTAATTACCTGCATTTGAGGTTCCACTGCTCACAGCTATTCTAAAACTATTGCTATTAGATGTTCCGGTTCCAGTTGAGACAGTAACAGAAATATCCCTACCACTTATTATACCAGATGGGTAAGAAAATCTATCACCACTTGTATGAGTTGAAGAAGAAAACCACCCTTCAATACCACTTTCAAAGCCAGAATTGGAAAAGAGATTTTCACCATCTCCTGTTACTTGACTTAAGCTTCCACTACCTACCTTTACAACCTGCCTATCTAACACATCTTTAAGGAATAAAGATTGTGAAGGAGCATTTAATGAAAGTTTATCATTGTATATGCTATCAAAATCGAAATCCCAACCTGCTATAGATTGTGTAGCTTCATCAACTTGTATTAATGGTTTACTTGTTCCTCCAGTTATATTATGTCTAACTACCGATAATCCAGTATTTCCTGTAAAACTTCCGTTTGCCCAAGTTTGTCCTAAAGAAGCTATCATAATTCCATAATCAGCTGATTCGGATGTAAGTGCTGTAACTAATACTGAACTTGAAACTGACCATAATTCTAATGAACCACCATCAAGTTTCCCATCAGATAAATCCCAACCCCCAATATTACCTGCAGTGGATGTAAGAGTTCCACTTAAATCTACATTCGATGCTGTCATATTTCCATTCTTTAGGTGGAAACTTGAAGCTGATATTTCTATATCAGTACTACTACTTATAAAACTTGTACCCAAATCACCTAACATAAATGATGGTGTTAATATTTCTACATTTGAACCACTTGCCGTTAAATTCTCTGTTATAATATTTATATCACTACCACTTAAATTTACATTTGAGGATGTTATTTGCAATGAACTGTCAGTTGAATTGAATTTTATAGCTGAAGTGTTATCACCTATATTTACTTTGATGTTACCATTCTCCGATGCTAAATAGAACCCCGCGTCAGAGTCAGTAAAACTACTTTTAGCAGTAGTATATATTCTAGCATTATTGGAATCTACACTCAATCTGAGCTTGTCACTCAAACTAATATACGGTTCACCTGTGGCACCATGTAGTGTGATTGCATCTAATGTTATTTTACTGGTAGCTGAATCAATTGATAGTCCAGTAGCATTTAAATTAAACTCACTTGAACTCATAACCAGTCCAGTAGATGAACCACTAATATATGAATCATCACTACCGAAGAAAAAGTTAGGTGTTAGGATATTTACATCACTACCACTAATATCTACTTTGGAAGCAGTTATTTGTAAATTACCACTCGAATCCCAACTCATTGATTGATTAGCTACATAACCTTCCCCACTACCACTCAGTAAAATACCACTACCAAGTGTTATCTGCTCATCGACCGAATCAAGTGTCACATTACCATTTGATAATGACGATGTGTCTATAACCCAACCAGCTATTTTACCAGCACTTGCAGTTATTTCACCAGTTTCAGAAACGAAGAAATGAGATGCCGAAATTTGACCACCATCTATTTTGATTACTGGGACGGTAGAACCACTGAGTATTAACTTACCTTCACCTAAATCAATTGAACGACTGAATGCTGATATATCTAAACCAGATGAGTTTAATTCAAAGTTCTCTGTTTCTATTTCAACACCACTACCTTTTAAGTTTATATAAGACGCTGTCAGTTCTAAACCACTCGTGGTTGTAAATTTAAGTTGACCTATAGTTGAATCTGTGGGACTTCCTACTCTAAAATCACCACTTCCACTCATAAATATACCAGTTCCATTTGCAAATGTCATGGTATCAGCATTAGTTCCTAATTTCATTGATACATCACTTGAGCTCAAAATGAAAGTATTATCAGATGATGATAGTGCAGTACTACTTATCCCAAAACCACCTATCTCACCGAACGAAGCTCGTATTCCACCTTCAAGATACACATTGTCAGAATATAACCCATAATTATTCGGTGTAGCTCCTAAATCTCCCCAAACAGTAGAACTTATACCATCAAGTTTTCCGAGCCTAGCTTTTATGTTATTGTCTGCATTGAAATCTGCGTGAGCACTTACACCATCAATAATGTCAATATAGGGTGCCTCATCATCATCCGAAGTTAAATATACGGCTCCTTGTCTTGATTGACTTGTAGTGTTACCAATCCTAACATAATCAAATCCACCACTCGGAGGTGTATTCCCTGTCGAAGATGTTACCGTTGTCAATGAACCACTATTTCCTACAGAAGTTACAATCAAATCAGAACGAGTTACTACATCTTCCGAAGCTCCACCCTGAAATCTCTGAGCTCTAATTAAATCACCTTCAACAAAACCGTGCCCATATACATTTGAACCGGTGTCAAATTGTAATGAAAAGGTAGCTGGAGAATCTTCTACTACTGTATCAACTTTTCCAGTTGAACTAATCCATACTGAACCGTTGGTTGCTCTTAATTGTTGGATTAATAATTCATAAATTTTCATTTGTCCACGAACTGTTAAGTTATCAACAGATAATCCCCAACCTTCACTACCACTAGCTCCCGCTTCGCCTGTGTTACCTATTCTCCACCCATAACCACCAAAACCACTAGCGAATGATGAAGTTCCTACTGAATCTTTGAATGCTGCATTTCCGATAACATCGAGTTTATAATCTGGAGTTGTTGTTCCGATACCGATTTCATCAATAATAAGTTTACCACTCCCGTGTATACTACCAGATACATCTAATTCGTATTGTGGTAATGCCTTACCGACACCTAATCTACTGTCAATTTTATCGCTGTTACTGTTTACCCCTATTAACACATTTGAAGTCCCATCGGTTGTATTTGGTATAAACCTTAAATCAGACCCTTCAAGTGATATACTAAAAGACTTGTCTGTATCAGTTCTTTTTAATGTTAATAGTGAAGAGCCATTTGGGTCTTCTATGAGTACATTAGAATCGGTCGAACTTGTTATATGAAGTGTTGCGGATGGATTTGTCGTTCCGATACCAACATACCCAACACCACTTTCATTAATGTCAGTCTTAACAGTCACTATCGCGCATTCTATGGCTGCTGCGTTCTCAGTGGTTGATGATTCAGACCCGCTATGGTATCCTATTTGAAACTTTTGTCCAGTCGCACCATACGAAACTCCACTATACCACTGTTTAATAGCATTTGTATCTCTCCAATAAACACCACCACCTCTATTACTAACCGATGTATCTATTACTACTCTACCATGTGTATGTGAGTCACCACTCGATTCTAAATACAGAGTAGCTAGCGATGATGATATTCTAACACTCCCATTTATATCTAACTGGTGTGCTGGGTTGGGCATACCAACACCTAAATTTCCGTTTGTAATGTATGCAGCACCACCGTGATTAAATAATAACCGAGTATTTCCACTGGCTTCACCAATTTGAAATTGACCAGTAGTAGTGTGATTTAATAGAAAATCCTTATTGGTTGCAGATGAATTTTCAAATCTTAAAGTAGAAGCATCACTACCATCCCACACAGTGGAACCCTTTATGTGAAGTTTATCGGATGGTGCTGTTCCAATACCGACTTTTGACCCACTCAATGTTACCCAATCAGTATCAGCAGCATCTCTAAACTTCATAACATTGTTATCAACTTCAATATCCATAGTTCCAATTTCAATCTGACCAATAGAACCATTTGACGAATCATAAAATCTTGCTAGTGTTGATTCTGCCCCTTTCACTTCTAATGTATGTGTCGGAGTTGTGGTGGTTCCAATACCGACTTTTCCATTTATTGTAACTATGTCATCCGAAACATCACCAAAAATCAATGAATTAATAGATGAAATTGATGTCGAACCACTTTTTAATAAATAAAAATCAACATTATTTGAAGAACCATTTACAGCATTGTTATCTCTACCATAAGTTATTCTCTTATCATAAAAATGGTTTACAACAAACCTCCCACCATCCATGTAGAGTGGGAATGCGTCAGATGAAGACCCTTGCCAATCATTAAACCAAAATGCACAGTGGTCAGATGTTGTATTATTACTCATTTCAAATACCATACTCATTACATCAGATGATGATTGGTGTGCATAAATATAAGCATCATCACCATTAAAATCCCATTGAATCTTGCTAGTATTAACACTACCTGGTACGAATGTTGTATCATTATAAAATACAATATCGTTACCAGTAGACAAATGTAAATCACCACTCGCGCTTATGTTACCTGCTACAGTTAATTTTTGTGATGGTGTTTTTGTTCCAATACCGACATTTCCACTCTCAGAAACAAATAGTGTTGGTGATGTTGTTCCATGAAAATATACATCAGCTATATTAGTACCACTATCATCACCTAACCTAAGTACTTCATTATCTCCTGGAGTGAAAATAATATCTTCATTATCTGTAGTTCCAAAGAAGAATCCACTATCATTCATTCTAATATATCCATCTTGTCCATAATCATTATTCGCAGAAAAGAAAATACCTGCAGAACCTTTACCAGGATTTGAATCAGAACCAGTTTGATAAATCTTTAATTGATAATCATTACTTCCAGATTCGTATAAATGTAATAGATTACCTGGACTCGTTGTTCCGATTCCGACATTTCCAGAATGATTAATATTAACTATTTCAGTATTATTTGTATAAAATACTATATCATTACTATTTTGAGCCCTCAACGCCATATCAGAACCTTGTAGAGTGATTAATCCCATTAATGTGCTACCATTTAAAAGTCCTATATTGTCGTATGTATCACCTTGAACTGTTAATGTTTGAGCCGGACTTGTTGTTCCGATACCAACTCTATCATTGTCAATAGTAAATGGAGTAGATGTTGTAGAAGTACCAGCATTATCTAATCTATTGATTTTAAATTTATTACCAGTACTTGACATACCATAAGTTTCATATGCAGTACTAGCTGAAGCTCTTAAAATTATATTAGCCGAGTCGGCACCTGATATAAATAAATGGGTATCAGTTTCTCCAAAAATCTTAACGCTTCCACTGACATCTAATATTTTATTTGGACTTACTGTTCCTATACCAACCTTATCACCAGTTACATACATAGTGTCCTGTACTTGTACACTATCGGCTGCGCTCATTGTAATAGAACTTCCATAAAACTCGTGGTATGAACCACTGGCGTGTATTGAGCCCGTAAAATAATGATGGTCTTGACTTGATGTATCACCGAATTGGTTTGAACCTGTCAATACAATAGTGGATGATGTTATTGTAGTAGTCACCAAATCAATAACTTCAAGTGTTCCACTTATGAACGCATCACCTTTAATATTTAGAGTTGACCCAGATATTATAGAAGATGATATTTGAGTAAAATGTCCTTCTTGGGCTACATCATCTAATACTGAAAACTCCAAACTATGTATGTGGTCGGCTCTCGCGAATTTACCCGATTCGCCGGCTGAAATTGAAGTTGAAACTTCTGTTACAATTGAGGTTGTGGTATCATCTGCTGGGATTGACGACGCTTGTAAATCACCAAATACAGATATATTACCAAATATTTCTAATTCATTAGCAGTAACTTTATCAACATTTATATCACCACCTAAAATATCAAGTCCAGTACTATTTGCTCTTATATATCTACTCGGAGATGTATATACTAAAAGTCCACCGTCTGTTAATTCTACTTTAGGTGTTTCGAGATTAAATTTAAAATCATCATAATCTATATTAAATGATGGTCTCACCCCCTGAGCACTATCAGTACCGACACCTTGTCCAATTCCTACCGAACCACTAATGACCGCTTTAATCCCTGGTGTTTCTTCTGGTGGACTAAACACAAACGATTTTTTACTATAAGCCGTTCCCATTACAAATTTCTTAGGTAAGCTTAATGAATCTGAATTTGGTAATTCTTCCCAACCAGTAGAAGCACTATAATAAAAATTGACTGTCTGGTCACTATAAAATTTTGCGCGTGTACTACTGACCATACCTTGGAAACTAAATTCTATCGTATCTGTAGGTTTAACTACACTACTTGTTATGCTTTGGCTTATTTCGTATGTAAATTTATTATTGGCCATTAGGCACCTCCAGAAGTTTGTTCAGCTGGTATAAATATTCTAATATGTTGACCAGTTACATCTACTGAATTTGAACTCGTTACTTCCATTGAACACGACTCGGTTCCAATAAAATCAGATGTTGGCCATTGGTCAGTTCCGGCATTATCACCATCACTAGCAGATGTAAAATACCACCCACTACCAGTATCGTCAAATGTAGGGTTAGTCATTAAATTAGTTCCCGAACCAGTTACTTCTGATAATGAACCACTACCTACTTTAATCATAATGTTGTCATTAATATCTGTCACGGTCATGCTTGCCAATGTAGAATCTAATGCTACATTATTTTTTTCAATTTTTGAACTCGTTACATTCCAACCGGCTATTGATGCTGATGAAAACATTGCGAAACCAGATGATGAAATATAAGCCACTGCGTCTATCGCGTCGGTACCAGCTGGGACATATATTTCATTAGCACTTAAATTAGCATTGATTGTAGTTCCGGCTCCAATTACTAATGTTTCATTTGTGGGGTCAAGATGAAATAGAGATGATGAAATCTCAATATTCCTATCAGCTCCACTTATAAACTGTTGGTCTTCTTTCCCTACAAAAAATGTATCAGTTCGTATAGCTAGCTCATTAGTATCTGTTCTAAATTTGAACGAACCGCTATCTCCCCCAGCGTGTAGTTCTAACCCAACACCACTATAATTATCACCACTATCACTTAGGACTGAACCACTCCACATCATCCACCCAGGAGCAGATGTTTTGTTTGAAGCTTTTAGAAATCCATCATACCCAACTGACCGGATATACGCTGAACTAACACCTGCTATTTCAACACCAGTTCCAGTATTTCGACCCACAAACATTTTCCCTGATAATAAATTATCATCTCCACTTATCAATTGGTTACTACCTGTGAAGTTTATAGGGGTAGTAGATACTCTCATAGTATCACCATATAAAAGAGCAGGTTCATTATTGATATTAAAAAATTCTATATAGAATGTTAATGTGTCATCAGTTATTGCTTTGTCTAATGGTAAATAAAATGTATATTGTTCAGGATTAAATCCAGTTTCTTTAGATGAATTTATTTCTAAATCTTTTAATGTCCATTCTCCAGATTCAACATAAAATACCACCGTACCACTACCACTACTATCTGGTATAAAATCTACATCTACATCAATTTCTTCTTCTGTAAGTACATCATCTATTTTGGTTGCATATATCCGGTGGCCACTATAATTACCCCCTCGCATTATAGCGTCAGATATAATATTAGTATTTATAGTATCAGTATCAGCTTTTTCAAATTTTGTGTTTTCATCGTTATCTATGAATGCGGAACCACTCATATAGATATTTATTTTACCACGCTGAACTTCAACCTCAGTTCCGGTAGAATTTACACGAGTTTCACTTAGCTTATTACCGTGCAATTTCATTCTAAGTTTATATACTTGCGCTTCGTTGAAGTCTATTGAACTTGTATATTGTATTTTATAAAAATCTCTCCAACCACCCAATGAACCACTTATCTTTAACCCATCCATTAGGGGCGTAGTTACATAAGACATTGTAGGTTGCGTGCTTACTAAACTACCAGCGTACACATTTAATGAATCAGTATGTAACGAGGCTGTAAAATTCTCGTCTATGTGAGCTTGATTTATAAAGTCACCGACTGATACATCAAAGAAAACATTATCACTTGTCACTTCCTTTATAAATAATTTTTCTTCTTCTAAAACACCGTCACCTATCAATAATTCCTGTACACCACTACTAGCTTTCATATAAGTTTTTATACTATGTACATCACCAGAATAAGTTTTTAAGTTATTTAATTTTAATTTAGCGAATGATATGTTGTTCTGAGTTTCTTGGTAGCTAGCAGATACATAAGTTATAGTATATCCCCGAACACCAGCATTATGTGTATCGGGAACTGAATCTCCCTGACCTGCTAAATAGTTTGGTAGATTAGCTCTTTGAGTAAATGGTGGGTCTATTTTTAATTTAGTTTCACTAATAATATTAGTAATACTTGAAGTAAACTCAGATGTTATTCCATTATATGAACCTGTTATATCGTGAGCATCTACTGTTAATACTCCCCCTATAAATGAACTACTAAACTTGGCTTCTTCAAACACACCGGTAGATATTTCATAACTATTAGCCGTTACTGCATCACCTATCAATGTAAGAGTTCCAGAAGCATATGTGTAAGTATTATCTGATATAGACCCCGAAATAGTAACATATGGACTTCGCACTTCCTCGATGTCTAATGTAGGAGCTTCGTAAAAATAAATAGGTTGTTTATTGACTATGGTTGAATTATCTAATAATATAGTGTCTTGCCACCGAACATTATATATGTCACGCCACTCAGTTGGTATATCTACTATAAGCCCCTTGTCGTTTTCATAAGTAGATAATTCAGCCAATATAGTAATAGTAGCAGTACCGGCTACCTCACCACCATATACTACAATGGAAATAGGTTTATATTCATCAGCTGAAAATGAAGCATCAATTGGTTCTGTATATATTATATTACCATCACTATCCTTTAATTCTATTTTTATTTCAACGCCCGTTTTTAAAAATTCAGTTCCCTGAATTAAAAACATTTGTTTACCAGTGGTTATAGTTGATGGGAGATTTAATATTTTAAAATACTTCGATTGGCCTCGTGTAAAGCTTAAGGGGTCTTCTTTAAAAACGCCGACTGAATCAAGATTTTCATTTAGTTGTGAGTATTGTATCACTGAGGTCTCCGTAATGAGCTAAAAAAACTATCCATATATAAATATAAAACCAAGTAAATTATTTATAACTATATATTTATTTTATACACACGGAGTAAGTATAAAATGAAAAAAAGATGTAATTTTACAATAGATGACAACTTAATTGAATGGTTTCAAGAGTATGCAAAAAAAGAGGCTAGAACAATGTCCAGCCTCATCAACTCTCATATATTAGAATTAAAAAAAAAGTGTGAAGGAATATCCAATAATACCCCTTCAATTAATGTGCTAAAAGTTAAGAATAACTAACACTACTATAACCATTTTCTTTTTTAATTTCTATCAGTACATCCATGATGTCTCGCATAGCATCAATATGAGATATAATCATTAAAAACTTAAATTGACCTTTTAAGTAATCAAACAGCATAGCTAATGAATTTAAGTTATCAGAATCTAATACACCAAATCCCTCGTCAATAGCTAAGAAGTCTGGTCGTGGTAAATTAGATAAGTTTATTAATGCTACTCGTATAGCGAGAGCTGATATAAATCTCTCCATTCCACTTGACAGTTCGAGAGGCCATACATTATGGGCATCATACACTATCTTGGTGTTAATGTTTTTACCATCCATCTCAAGTACCATATTAAAATCTACTATCTGGTCTAATATCCCATTCACTTCTGCCTCTATTGTAGGAAGAACTTTTGTAATCAATTCATACGGGACACCATCTCGCTTGACTGCATCCATATAATATTCATAAGCTTCAAAATTATCCTCGAGGTCTTTTATTTCTTGAATAGTTTTATTTATCTGGTCAATTCTATTCTTATATATAGTAACTTCACCATGTAATTTTTTCATTTCAGTGTCTGACTGAGTTAATTTTATATTAAGGTCATCTAATCGGTGTTGAGCATTTGTTATCTGCTTCTCAATCTCCTTATTAGCTTGTATCATATCTTCATTTTCATAATATCTAAGTATTTTATCATCGGTAGCTTCTATTTGTGTTTCAAGGCTAGTTCGTTGTGACATTAGAGAAACTTTTTCACTATTTAAATGTCGCTGTTGGCTTTTAACTCTATCAAAATCGAGTAACAAGGTATCATATAGTTTTCTATCATTCTCAATGGTAGGATATTTAGTATTAATTGTAGCTCCATACTGATTAAATGTCGTTGTCATTGATTGAACTGTTTTTTTATCTGCTTCTAATTCTACCTGAGTTTTCATAGCATCTTTTACAAAAGGGTTTTTAACACAATAATTACACTCAGGGTCGTATTCGTGTTTATTGAGCTTTTCAACCTTATCTAATTTAAATCTAATTACCTGCTTTAATGTGTCTAATTTAAGTTTGACATCATTCATATCAGTAACCAGGTGCTGGTATTCTGAATAATCGGTATCAACATTACCATAGCTATCCAAGTTAGTCGTTATAGTATTAAATATTTTTTTATTTTCAATAGTTTTATTTTCGATTGTATCAATATCATCATCAATGGTATCTGATTTTTTATTTAGTAGATGGTTTTGAGCTTCAAGTGAAACAATATCAACTACTGCCGAATCGATATTATTCAATTTTTTTGATAAAAATAATACTTCAGAATTTCGTGTTTTTTGGTCTTTTAATAGTTTTCCACGGACAACTTCAAACTCATCATAAGCAGTTTTACTACTGTCATATTTAGCTTTAGCTTCTGACAACTCATAACCATAATCGTGTTTCTTTAAATTTCTTAATATAGCCGATACATCGTGAATTTCCTCCTGAGCTAAAGTGTAAAGTTGGTCAAACACATTAATATCCATAAATTGAGCTAGAATTTCTTTTCGCTCTTTTTGGGTTTTCTCAATAAATACATTACCTTGAGATTGTAGTGACAGGGCGGTCATAATGAAATCACTATAATCACCTATAATTTTTCTTATATTTAAATTAGTGGTTCTTCGTTGGTCACCATTCATAGAAACTCTGTCACCAGCTTCGTCAATAATCCAAAAATCTACATCTACTTTAACATGACCATTTTTACTCTTTCTAGCTCTCCGTTCAATAAAATAATCTTGGTCGCTAACTGAAAAATTTAACTTGCAATCAAAAGTAGCCTTTTTATTATTCATAACATCTCTGGCATATATTGTTCGAGAACAAGTGTCAAACAAGCAAAATGACAGTGCGTCTAATAACGAAGATTTACCTGAAGCATTTGGAGCAAATAACCCAACACTACCATTAGTCTTTTCAAAGTCAACCACATTTGTGTCACCAAACGAGAACATATTATCAAACTCAAATTTCTTAAGCTTCCAATGTACATTTCGTGAAACTTCTTCTTCTGGTAATTGAGAATTTAAATCAGCATTAATTACTTTAATCTTAGCTAAAACACTATCATCAATGGCGTATTGGCGTTTCAAATAATCATCAATTAAAGTATATTGGTAATCTGTGTTTCGGACATCACCTACATTTATCTTGTTTAATCTGTCACCTGTTTTTGTTTGTGACAAAGTATCCATTCTATTTATAGAAATTTCTTTGACACCATATGCAGTGTGTATTTCCGAAGTAACTTTTTTAATCTCTGACGAATCGGTATTAGATATTCTAACACGAAGTCTAGCTTTTTTTGGCATATCATCAACAATCGGAACCACTCCATTATCAACTTCTAATGTATAATAACCATAGTCATTTTCTATTTTCTCAAATGTAGATTGTTTTGCTGGGACATCCCAAGTCAAATACCCGTGGTCTAATGTTTCACCATGATTTTGTTGAATTAGAGAACCACAATATGCTATTCGATGGTCCTTATCCATAAATTGCCTTTTGTGAATATCACCGAGTAAAGCTAAATCATAACCATTAAACAGAGCCGTGGTATGTTCAGGATTTTTTAAATGAAACCCAAAATCAGTAGTACAATTATCTACACTACCGTGGAATAAGGCAATTTTAGTACCACTCCCCAAATCAACTGCCTTTGGGTATTTAGCTACATTATGTTCATCAAATACTGACATCACAGTGAATGTAACATCAGCTAATTCAAAAGTACAAGTATCTCGCATATAATATAAATTTGAATGATTGAGGTTTTTTACAATCGGTTGTAATACATCCAATCGGTGAAGGTTATTTAAATTACAATCGTGGTTACCCGCTATAACTATTGTAGGAGCTATATCAGCTAAATTCCTAAAAAAGTCTGAAATCAAATCTACTAATTCTGGTGACATATCGAGTTTAGCGTGAGCTATATCACCACCCAAATAAATTATACTATCTTTTGAATTTTGTTTTATTCTATCATATACTTTGGAAAACACTTCTCTGTATTCAGAGTGTCGTTTTAAATTACGGATATGAATATCAGATAGGTGGTGTATAGTTTTAAGTTTTTTAAATGGTACTTTTATTTTCATAATTATCCTAACAATCTGTATTTAATTAATGAGCTAAAATTTAATAAATTGGTGTCCGATAGTAAAGTGTGAATAGCATCAAAACCTATATCTGATGGGTCTGTATCAGTAGGTAAATCTACCATATAAACATTTCTGCCCTGGTTCATAAATTTTTCACATATTTTCAACGAATCTTTAATGGCGTCTGTATCAAGTGTTATGTAAATGTCTTTAACATTATGTTCTATAATTTTTTTTTCTAACTTTTGTGGAATAGTCTTTCCGAACAATGGTATCGCATTTCTCTTTATAGAGATAGCATCAAAAACACCTTCACATAATATAATCGGTTCATTCCAATTTATGAACAAATCAAATCCCACCACATCCTTACTAACGAATGGGTTTTTATATTTCATCGTACTGTCATAAAAACTCCTACCAACAAAATAATTCAGTTGAGCATCTGCATCAAACGAAGGTACTATTATTCTATTTGAATATAATCCAGTTTCACAATAACCTATACTGTATTTTAATATGTCAAACGGTGTTATACCACGATGCTGTAGATATAACATAGCTCTCTTATATTCTGGGGTGTTTTGTTTTTCCCATAGTGGAATGTATTGTTGTGGTAATTTAACTACCTCTACCTTAGCATCATCATCACTCGCATATACAGTAGTCTTTGAATAACCACTATTGTATAATTCTTGAAATTGGTCACGAGTAGCTTTTAATTTTTTGAATAACTGAATTAAATTATGACCACCTGTGTTACAAATCCAACAGTGCCATTTTTGGGTTTTTAGATTTATTTGTAATTTCTTTTTATGATGACTACAAAATGTACAATAAAAAGAATATTCTTCGTTCCGAAGCTTACTGCTCCTTCCCAATAATTTTTCTATAAGTATGATTATCGAGTTATTATTCATATACTATAATATACAACATTTTTGGTATATAAATCAAGTATTATTTTCATATAAAGACATAACTAATGCATCGTAGGAATCTATATTTTTAGGGTCCCAATTTCCCCTCGAAGTTGTCTTACACCATTTTTTTGTATCATATCGCTGTTCAATCTGTTCTTTAACATAATCTTTAGCTTTAACACCCTTAACTCGAGCTTTCCCGAATACTCGTTTACGACCGGTATTGGGATTTATACTAATCAATGGTACTTCCATCGAATTTTCTAATATAAAACAAAACACTGCATTGAATTTAGCTAATTTAATTATGACCTGTTGTGAAGTTCTGCCACCAGCAAACCCAGATAAATTATCTTCAACATGGATTCTATCTATTTCGTGTGGTTTATCTCCTAAAATATCCATAGCATAATATGCTTTTTCTTGAATTGTTTTTTGTTTTTTAATGTCTATGAAACCCATATCGAGTATCTTTTTATTTTTTGTAAATGCATATCCAATACAAGTTGTAGATATGTCTAATCCTAATGTAACCATTTATTCCCCATAATTATTAAATATCTATTCTAACATTAAAAGTCATCGGTGTTTCGTTTGAACTGAATATAGGTCTTGCTAATTTACCTACAGCCAGTAACTCATAACTTTGATTATATAATCCTATAGTAGTAACATATGGTCTAAATAATGAATGAGATGCTACTCCTAACATATCACCAGTATTACCATCTACTAATAAACTTTTGTGAATAGTAGTATTAAATTCGGTATCTTCTATTTCACACTTATATTCGTGTTCAACAATTCTTACGGTAGAATCGAAAGTAAGCTCAAACCCATCTGAACCTGTTCCTAATAATATTTGATTATATTGTTGTTGTTGAGTTATTACAATACTACCTTGGTTATAAAATACATTTCCAATATTCGGAGTTACTATACCATCTGGGAAATGATATAATGCCTGAACTTCACTAGCACTTAATGGTCTATCAAATATTCTTACTTCATCAATATCTCCGTCAAAATAATTTCCATAATTATTATTATTCGACCCAAGAACACCTTTACCGATTGAGGTTATATCTAAAGAACGAGAAAGAATTGAATTACTTGGTCCAACATCTACGGTATCATAGGAGTTAACCAACTCACCATCTAAATACCAACTCATTTGACCACCCTCACCAGTTAACACATTATGGTGCCATTCTGTATCAGCTGTGATTCCAGAATCTCCTGCCGCATTTGGGTAAAATAAATATGATTCATTTCTAATAGCCTCAGATTCTAAAACAAAATTACCATCACCATTAATACCACTATCTATAAAGGTGAGTGCAGTATGTCCACCATAGAATACTCTAAGAAATTTATTGTCATTACCAGAAGTTAATGAATCTCTTTTCTGCCACCAAGATATAGCTGCTCCTGTAGTAGTACCGTCTTGACCAAAATCCAATGTGATAGTCGAAGATAGCTGAGCTTCATGATTTGATGATGAGGTGAATGATAATGACTTGTCTAAATAGTTTAAAGTGTTGTTAGCTCCCGTGGGAAATGTCTGTCCGTCGGTTATTGTCAAATCTGCATATGATGTTGAAGCTTCATTATATACCACCGAACCAGATGTATCAAAATTCCAATGTACTATCGGGTCTGTTGGAAACTTTGAAGCTGTTGCTAAATATGTGGTGGTATCTGTAAACTTACTACTGAAGCTAGATGACAATGCTACACTATACAAATTACCTGCAGTGTCATCTTTTATCTGTTCATTATTATAAGAACCACTATCTGCGGAAATGGTTATAGAGCCCGGTTTAACTCCCAACCCAAACTTCTGCTGAGGGATTACTAAATGTGAAATCGAAGAAGCTTCGAGTGTAGGAAAGGGCATTGTATCATAATATAATCCAGTACCAGCGACTATCAATGAATCGTCATTATTAAAAGTAATTATAGGATTATATTTATTTTTGTAATATACTTTATTTACCAAGTGGTATATATTGCGTTTATAAGTACCATCTGAATTTTGTTCCTCGGTAGGGTAAAAATGTGATGTATGATTTATACCCTCTAATACTTTTATACCACTGCCACTATCTACATTGTCTACCGTTACTAAAAAGGTTTTATTAGCTTCAAATGGTGTAATCGTAATATCACTTGTCTTGATAGTTTTGAATGCAATTGGCATCTATATCTTACCATTCATTTTCACTTTAAAAATCTAATTTAACTTTTATTACAGCTTCTCTGCTGAATGATTTTAATAATGGTTTACTTAATTTAGCTACTGCTAATAATTCCTTAGCATCATTATATAATCCCACAGTTGTAATATAACTTTTCGGGTCTGCTTTAAATCCAGCATTTACAGGAATTCCTGTTGTCTGGTTTGCCCAAGTAGAGTTATTTGTATAATTGTATTCAGAAGCTTTTATTCTACAAAAATAATGTGTCGAAGTTACATCTTCCTCTGACCTAGCTTTGAAGTGTGCTCCCGTTACCAGTGCATCTAAAAATGTTTCATGGTTTGCGGCTGTAGTAGTTACTGTATCCCAACCAACAGACGATGTAACTCTACCATCAAGTATCATCAATCCTACATCTGGATATATAAGTCCGTATTTTTCAGTACCCACTTGTCCACCATTAATCGAACCACTTATAATGTTATACACTCTAGCCCGTGAACCAGTACCTGCGGCTGTAGATTGTCCACTATCGTCAATTAAGTGGAGTTCTGTCAAATCACCACCCGAACCTTTTAATTCTAATTCCCAATTACCAGGGTCAATTCTTTCTTTATATAACGCTCGAGAAACATTAATAGCATAAAAATCATCAGTATAATTTTCTCCAGCGGCATTTGTAAATGTAAACAATGAATCACCTGGGTTTAATACTGTCTGCACATGCTGAGAATATATGGCTTTAGTTGGTCTGTTGTCAGATATTCCCGCTGAACCACTACCCGCCTTGTGACCATATGCAATAGAAAATTGTACAGCTGCTCCTTCAGTTGCTGGGTCTTTTTGATAGACATCATAATAATATTTTCCAGCTGCTGAAGCTGTTTGAGTAGATGAAGTATAAAACGCAGTTAATGAAGATGTTGCATTGCTCCATAGTGGAGTGGTTACTTGTTGCATTACATTTTCTACAATGTCATCACCCGAATTGAAATGAGTAAACGCTCGGGTAGCAGTAGCATCTATTTGAGCTTGTGAATTAACTAATGTCCCAATTACTGGGTTTAATTCGTCTGATATGAATTGAGTAAGTCCACCTACATTAATTCCTAAACTATTACTGGTGCCCATATTACCTGTGAGGGCATTCGCTACTGCTTCTATTATCTGCTCTGTTGTTAAATTTGCCATTTACTTGTCTCCTATTAATCCGTTATGACGCTGTAGTAGTAGTTTCTGGTGAAGGTACTACTGTTATATCTATTGTTTTCTGTGCACCTGTTTCATTTCCTATTATAGAAAGTTTTGTATAACTATCAGAAGAAGCTATTAAGGTTTTAACTTTTAATTTAACAGATAATCCTACTTCACTTACAGTATATCGCTGTGTTACATCACCTAAGAAAGAAGGAACTGTTCCAACTAAATTGGTACTAACACTATCTATTACTTGTAATGAAGCTAGTGTTCCATTATGTAAAATAAAAGTATATCCAAGTGTTTGGTCAGCTCCACTTATATTGGTCGTAATAGGGTCTATTACAACTTCAGTCTGATTAGCTGAGGTTAAAATTAAAGTATTATTTTCAATGCCAGCTATATCTAAAATGGGAACTTTAGGTGTCCCTTTAGGTAATGTTAAAAGTTTAGACCTCATAATTTGTGTTTCATCTGATACAGCTTCAAATATAGGTGTATTTTCTATGACTACCCCATATGCCGAACTTCCGTCAGCATGAGTTGGGTCCCATAAAGAATAATCTATTTCATCATCACCGAGTGCAAATTGTGTAATCTGAAAACCATTCTGTCCTTTTCCACCAGATGATAATCGCTCTCTACCTTTCTTTGTTAAGATGGCATCTACCGTTATGGTTGAATTGTCTAAATAAGCCATTGTATTGTCTCCTATAATCTCTTTATCGAAATTTTTAAATTATAACTAAAGCATAAACTTTTATTCATATATAAATATAATTAAAATAAATTTTATGATATTATTTTACTTTCAATGTTTTTCCTGTTGTTTTAGAAACTACTAATTGTGACGGAGCTGTTTCAAAAATTTCAACAGCTTCTTTCCCATCATAAGTAGTGTGGATATCGTTTAACATACCATTATATTTTTGATTTATCCTGGCTGTATTATAAGCTGGGTTATACTCATACGGGACATATCCCCTAACGGCCATTTCATTTGGAATAGAACCGGTTATACTTCTATCATTGTCATAATACCCATATTCTATAATAGGTTTATGTACAATCACACCACCAAACTGTCTAATTGGTTGGGTGGAACCAGTGTGCACTAAATGTAAGCTTGATAATCGTTGCTTAAAAGTGTATGGATGTATAGCTTCTTCTTCTTTACCACTACCAGTATAATAAGTAGTACCTAAATGGTAATCGTCAGTTTCAACTTCACCTAAATAATTAGTGATGGCCATCGTTTGGTCACCGGTTGGTACCCTGCCCGTAATTGTATAAGCAGTATAATTAATAACAGAATTAATGTCATCAACTTCTGTTTTACTACCACTATACAAATATGATTCTACCAACCCTGTATATTGTGTCAATGTACCAGTCCATTTATCTGCTAATTTACCAGTTTCGCCAGTGTACGCCTCATATTCAGATTCAACTGAAGCTGTAGTTTTGTGAGCCTCACCTAAATATGAAGTATTTTCTCGTGTAAGTGGTTTCCACCTATCGTGCTTTGACCGTTCTAATAAATGAGGTTCTATCACTACACCAACACTTGCATGAGCTCTGTGTGGTAACAAATTTTTAATCTGTTCAAACAATGTGAAATCGAATGCTTGGATTAATCTAATATATTCAAAAAAATCATTTTTAATATCATACCGCTTGAAATAATGGTCTCTTACTTTTTTTAGTGCTGGGTATTCACTATTATATACATCACCGGGGTCTCCAATAAAATCATCAAAATCTATTCCACCGAAGTCAGCGATTATATCTTCATTGATAGCTTGTTGTGGTGAAAATTGAACATCAAGTTTTGGAGAATCAATAGCTGCATAATCGTTAGCTCGTGTTTCAGCTCTGGTGGTTAGTGATAGGTTTCCACGCAATGATGAAGATTCTACTCGTATTTTATTTGATGTCCAACGATTACCACCTATTTTAGGTAATTCAAAATTATTCTCTATATCATATGGTATATAACTTTTATTTTTAGTCCCAAAATTAACTACTTCAGCTGATGAAGTATAATCTGAGGTGTATGCTATATTAGTAACATAACCAATACCACTATGGTCAACTGGTGTACTAAAAGGTAACCTCACTTCTAACTCATCATAGAAAGAACTTGTACTTAATCCCACATATGCTAATGGAGCCTTTACATGAATGTTGAATGTATTCTCCGCTATCGGTTTGTTCCACAATCTAAATTCTTGAATACTCCCACTAAACCACGGAGCTGTTGAACCAGAATCAGTTACATATATAAAATCTGACGCCGTGTATGCTCCTTTATAGGAAGCACTTGTGGTAGCTGTAAATGACATAGTGGTAACAGAACTAAATGGAATAGTATCTCCATAAGCTTTTTTGACATACATATTGTAAGTCTGTGCTATATCCGTAGCATCTGACCCACTACTTCTATTTAACATCACACTCCAAAAGTCTCCATCATATAATGGTAACTTTGAAGATGTAATAGATTTATATCCATCTGAACCAGATAATCTAAATCCTAAATATCCCCAATCACTAACTGAACCAAAAGTGTTATCACCAACAGAACCTGAATGAGGTAATAATTGAATATCCCATTGAGTCGAATCTGAACCTGTATGGGCTTCTATTAATGTAACATTTTGAGGACTTGAACTATTGTTATTCCAATCTATATCAGATTTGAATCTAAATTGTATTGTATCTGGTCTTCTATCGTTTGATGTGTTTTTCCAAGGTAACGAAAAGTATTGGTTACTTGATGTAAAATTTAACGCATATGTAAATCTATCATTAACATAATAAGAAGTACCTTTAGGTTTGGGTCCACCATATTCTTTGATATTTAAAATTGTAGATGGTATTCCATAACAAGATATTAAAGCTTTAACAGAACGAGCTGTTCCTTTTGTCTTAACTAAGTATGGTAAATTATTTAATAATCTTCTCCATATCTCTTTAGTATAATCATTAGCTGATAATTTCCCATCCTGACTATTACTATGGTTAAAAGTTATAGTATAATCAGATGTACTAAATGCTCCATTATAATTTGTATTCAATGAAGCTGACAAATGGTGTACTGTACCGATAGTGCTTGTATAATCTGAACCTGCCGGGTTCGCTGATGATGGTATCGTTAAAGTACCTCCACTGAAATTACTTGAGAGAGAACCTCCGTGTATAGATAAAACAGACTCTGACACCGTAACGCTACCAATATTATATTGGTTTTCACCTAAAGTGTATTTCCATAATTTAACTAGGTCTTGACCATTGTTTAATTTCATACCAAACGATTGACCTATGAGGTAAGTTAAATCCTTATGTAACCCTTCTATATTTTCACTACCATTGTCATCTGGTGTAAAATTATACTCAGTATGTATATTGTGTCCTCTGTTGGATATATCAGATAGGTGGTGTGCATATGTCCACACAGTATCGAAGTGTTGTCCTATCATATCTACAAATAATAAAAATTCAGCGTTTTGGTCATCAAGTCGTATATGTGCAGGTAAATTCTTCCTAAGGGCATCTGAGTTTTCATTATCAAAATCGATAGCATTAGCTAATTGGTTGTCATACCAACCAGTTACCTCTGACGCAGTTGATGGGTATAGTACATATGGTTGTGTAGATGTTGATTTTGGCCATGTAGCATCTTGATAATCAGTAGTATCTTGTATGTACGACCCACTTTCGTTGTAAAGGAACTTTTCGTATCCATCAAAACCATTTATTAAATTATCCCGTAAAGTCGTATAATAAGTTTTTGTAGTAACTGAACTACTAACTGAAGCGAAGTTTGCTGATTGTGAAGTATAAGTTTCTATCAATTCAACTTTATATTTAAAATTTCTAAGCCGCTCCTCGGCAGAACCAAATTTTACAAACTTATTATAATCCGTATAATCTACATTAAGTTTAGATTCAATATGACTACCAGATAAATAAGTGTCTATTATATTTTGAGCTGTTGTAGGGTTTTGTGATAATAAGTCATTCCAATTTTCAAAAGTGTCCATTCCTCGTTCGCGGACTATATTAATATCAACATCTTTGGTGTGATGAGCTAGTTGAGTAAATTCTTCTTGTCTGGGTGGTATTCCTACAAGGTTAACTTTTTCTACTATTGGTTTGGTATAAAGCTTACATATACTAAATTGAGTTTTTTCTTGTATATCGTCTGGTAATGGTTCGTAAAGTTTAACTATCAACCCGTGAGGTTCTTCTGGATAATTTACTTTATCTACAACCCAATTGGTAATCAATGATAATTTATTATCACCAAAGTTAGCATATATATTCAAATCACGAGGTTCTAATGTAACGAAATCATCATAAGCTTCTTCTAATTTTTCAATATATGTTTTGAACTCATCACTAAATGGGAAACTTTCGTTTTCTGGGTCGTTTAACAATTCATTCATATTGAAATATGGAGGAGTAGAACCACCTGTGATATGATTTATTAATACCTCTTTTTCATCAGAATTTAATGTACCTGCTTGAATACCTGTAGTAATATCAGTAATATTTATTAGTCCATCACCATTTATATCATACGGATGTAGATTAACTGGTGTATCTACTTGTAGCTTATTACCGAAGTTTACAAATTGAATATGTGAAATAAAATCAGCATATGTATTTACTCTCTGAACAGGTAGTAATAATAATTCTTTACGAGACGGTGATATTTTCTTTATATAGACAGTATTATTTATTAACTTCCTATATACATTATATACAGCTTTATATCTACCTAAATCAAGTCCACTTTCTCTTAAATCCTTCGCTGGGTTTAAAACTAAATTATTATTTAATATTTGATATGTAGGTGCGCTAATTTGTTTCAATAACACGTCAGCTGATGAATATCCAAACAATTCTATTTTATCATTATCTCTAAATGTCCCAGGTCTGTCAAAAGTTTCTAATAACTTAGTTTGGTTTATATCAATAAGAACTCGGTCATCCTCTTTTATATACTGACCGCGTACTTGTGACCTAGCGTTGTTTATAGTGTCTATGTTTTTATATTTTTTTATTGTCATATTCTATTCTCTATTGTCCGGGAGTTTTTTTCCATCGTTCACGATATGCCCACCAATACCAAGTTATATCATCGGGACCTATATATTCATCAACTCCGAATGTAGGCCAAGCGTTGTCTTCTGGTGCTGGCATTGATGGATAACCATTAGGTAATTCGGTTTCTGCACTCGCAGATGCATAACCAGCTTCATAACCAGCAGCATAACTTGATGATAAATATGTTACGCTATTGACTCCGGCCTCAAAAGCTTCAATTTCAGAAGCGTGCTCTGTGTCACCGAATGGTATAACTGTATTTTCTCTAATCTGATTAATTATATTGGAAAATGCTGTGGAGGTGGAGGTCATGACACCACTTCCATCTGCTGCTTCTACAAATGCACTTGTAATAGCATCATTAACACTCGTCTCTATTATATCCAATGCTGTTTGTAATCTGGTTACTTCACTATGAGAAGCATGTGCTACATTCTCTGCAACTGTAATTTCATTTAATCTACTGGAAAAGTAATCAGCTCTAGCGTCGTGTACATCTCTCGTATGTTTAAATGTTTTAACTTTATTAATTGTAAAATCATCTTCATTAAAGCTTGTAGTTATTAGTGTATTAGAATCAGTTTCAGATGAAGTTTCATCACTTAAAACATCACCTCCTAATTGTGTCAAACTACTATCCAATAAATAAGCATGACTTCCTGTAATACCGGAATTAGGTATATCCCCCTTTATAGTTTCATATATCTGGAAAAAGGTATCCGTATCAACATTGTTCGGAGTTATAGTAAGGGTATTTTCATCATCAACCAGAGTGGTAGGTAGTAACTCTGTTATGTCAGTATCTAACACAGTATCGACATCTGCATATTCCGGTATTCCCAATGTAGCTGTTATTGTTTTAGTCGTATTATATGGTGAAATCATATAACCATCCAAATCTCTAAAGTTAGGGTCTATAGGATATAATTGTTGACTTGATTCCAAACCATATTCAGGTGTAGCGTATGTCCAATATGTATCATCAGTTGGATTATAATGGTAGGGTCCTTCATAATCATCAGTAGTTAATAATTTAAACTCACCACCAGATGTGTATAAATTAGGTACTATGTTAAATGACTGAGCCATTATCGTACCACCTTAAACTGAAATTTATTGTCGTCAAAAACTTCGGTGGTAGAACCCGATACTACTTTGAACAAAAACTTATAATACCTTTCAGGTTGTAATGTATCCATTCTAAAATTAAAGAAATTCCCACCAGCATCACAACTAACTTTGGTATAGTCATCAAACCCAATCACATCTTCACCAGTAGAAACATCTCGCACTGAATAATAAGTCGTGATTGGTAAATATGTAACTGTTAAATAATCAGATGATGTAGAATAGGTTTTGGTAGGGATACGATTTCTACCAGTGACATTAAATTTAGGAGTTTCTACTTGCTTATACTCTCGCTTTATCCCTCTCATATATAATACTATATCAGCTTTCATATTAATAGGTGAGAGTGTACCTGTCACGAAACTTGAATCGTCCCACTTAGTGTCTATACGTGGTATATAAATAGTATGCGTGTCACGAGAAAAGAACTGCAAGTTACCATAAGGTTTATCTTCTACTTCATTAGTAGTTGGTCTTTTTATAATTAAACCTTCATTCGCAAATGTGTTTGAGTGCCATTGTTTTACTGTATTAGTAATATCAATATTTAAGTCGCCAGTTTCGTATTCAAACGATTGAATGTGCGTATATTGACTTTCTCCAGAATTTTGACCCTCATAATAAGTACCTCCAAAATTTACTGAACCTGTTGTATAGTAAGCGTTAGTGCTATATGTAAAACTACCAGTAGCCCATTGGTTCCCAGTACCCGAAAAATAACCATCTTTATATTTCCAACTTACTCCATCCTGAACTACTGGACTATTAATTAATTTTCCAGTACCCATTTCCCAACTCTCACTAACAGGATGTACATATACATCATACTTTAATGGTACTTCGAGTACTCGTGAAGTGTACAACCTCAATGAGTGACTTGTTGTAAGTAATGTTTCCCCAAATGATGATAGTGAAGCACTTAAATTAACTTCATCAAATTTTAATAATATTCTTGAATTATAATAGGTGCTGTCAATTTTATATTTACTCAGCTCTAAAATAGAATCTAAGCCCGTGTTTTGGTTTTGTCGTTGCGATGTTGGTAATAATTTATCTCCCAAATTCCGTTCGTATATAGTAGCATCTTTATCTATGTAAGTAAATATGTGCATTATCTAGCCCTCCCTTCAACATCAGTATTTGGATATTTTAACTCGAATATCATTGGGTCGAGTGACGGATATATAATACCACCAGGGTCACCTGAAGCATTCAGAGGTTCAGCCTCTACCAAATCATATACATTGTTAGAATAATTACCTCCAGTTTTATTAGTAAACTTCAATGTAGTAATATTCTGCACACCCTCTACTAATGATAGTTTATATAATAAATCAGTTTTAACTATTGGTTGGTTTATCTGCCATTTATCTATATCAAAAAATTCTTTAATGCTGCCTATACATCGTAACACAACCTCTCGCTTATTATAATTATTCAACGCTATAACTTCAAACTCGATACCTATATTAACGATATAACCATTCAACAAATTAATAGCATCTGTCAACATTCTGTATTGAGATAAGTATACTCTTAAATTGTGCTTTACGGTATCAGACAAATTAACTAAATTTTTAGATGCGTCATATCCCAAACAATAAAAATTCAATGAAAATGGGTTTGGTATAGAATTGGGAGTTTCAGTTCCAGTAGTGGTATCCTGACCACTCAGTTGAGAATCGGGTGCTACATATACTTTAGATACATTTCCATATTTAGCTGGTAAAGAATAGCATCGGACTATATAATCTTCCTTAGTAACTGCTCGGTTCTGAGCTGGAAAACTAGCTATTGCATTTTGTCTTATTTCTTCTATTGTTTCAGAACTTCTACCACCTATAGCTGGTTTTATATTTATCACTGCTAATGAATTTTTAGTGTTGCTAAATTCAGTATTACTGGGTATTGTGTTCAAATCATTCAAAGTGGTATATGTAGATATATTAACTATGTCGTTAGCTGGGACATTTGTTTTTATACCACCACCCTTGGCGTATGTAACTGTCAATGTTGTATTTGAAGGTACTTGACCATATGTCTTTGTAAATAAAAAGTTTTGCGGGTCAAACGAAGTATCGATACTACTCACACCAGTACCCAAAGTAGAACCAACATTAGTCGGGTTCGGTATAATTTCCTCATCTGGAGAATCTGATACTCCAGCTCCGAATTGTATTCGTGTCATATTAGTGGAAGTTACTTCCTTGACAAATCTGCGTGGAACTTTTTTTAATTTTAAAATATAAGGAGCATTATCAGTTTGTCGTGATAAATCAGGATTGTTCTTAGCACTGTTTTCAACATCAATAAATGTAGTGTCTTGAGCTAGATATGAAGTTTCATACCAGATGTTCCCATCAGTATCAGTAACTTTTATTATATCAGTCACATCATTGGTGCTCAATGTTCTCCTATCGTATTTTTTTGGAGTGGTGAAAGTAAAGGTTTCAGTCGTCACAGTACCAGCTACAACTTCTACCTGCTTCTTCAACAAATAAAATGTAGGAGCTGATTCAACATAAGCATATATTGTAATGTCTGTAGGGTCTAACGAGCTCGAATATCTAAAATCAATAACATCAAGTGTCCTAAACTCAGTACCATTACTATTAGCAGATACTCTCATTCCACTTTCAACTACTAATGCATATCTCATATCAGGTCGGTATGTAACTCCCCCATCATCTGTAATTGATGGGACGGTATGGTACACATCTAATATAGCTCTTGATGCTACGGTTGGTTTAGATTTGTATCCAAGTGTATTAGCTAATGCTACAACATTCTTTCTCTCTTCGGCATATGGTAATAAACTTTCTTTGAATTGTTTATCTATATAAAACGAAAGCACATCACCTACATAAGAAGCCATCTCGATAAACATCATACCAGGGGAGGTTTCATTAAAATCATTATAGGTATTTGGGTAATAAATTTTACTAAAATCTATCAATGATTTTCTAAATGAAATAAAATCTCGATTTAAATATCTTACTTCCTTTTTATTGTCTGTTTTTACACTTGGCACTTATCGTCTCCTATAATTCTGGACCGGACATTGTGAATGATACTGTTTCTAACATTGTAGGGTCCTGCTGTAAACTAAATGTCAGTGCTATATGAAATACATTTTTAGTTGTCTGTAATCCGTCACCTCCGCTAGTCAATACTTCTAAATTTTCCAAATGAACAAATGGTAACCATATGCTCAATGTTTCTCTGATAGAATCTTCTACTCGGTGTCCAAGAGTCCCATCATCTTGTTCAAACATCATAGAGTAAATATTTGTCCCCAAAGTAGGTTGCATTATACGCTCATTCTTAAGCGTAAGTATCAAGTTCATTATATTATGTCTAACTTGTTTAATACTCAAATACTCTTGGTCAAAATATGTACCATCAGCTGTTATTGGTAATTTCAAACCTAAAGCTATATCTGGTTCATTATCAAACACGCTCATACCAGTTGTAGTATGAGTGTCATCTAACACAAAATCAATTGGTTTTTCAGGCATTCATTTTCTCCTAATACACCTTACAACAATCTATACCAGTGACTGGATTTAAAGTAGCTGGTGCTGAAGTAGTACCCGTCCCAGGTGAAACTGTTGTCCCTGGATACACCGACGCTACTACTTGACCAGGCATTGTTGTTACAGATGTTCCCGGTAACATTTGTATTCCACTAACATCTACTGAAGCTTCTTTTATATATTTATCAATAGCGTCGGCTATACCCTTAGCCATCTTTTTGTTCTGTTGTTTAATATCACCATCTGCAAATAAATCGTCTTTTAATGGTTCATTTAAAACAGTTTCTATATCTTTAGCTAAATTACTTTTATTTAACATATCATCCTTTCAAAGGCCCTACTGCTCTTTTTTTATCTATAGCTTTCATTAAATCACCATAATTACGAGTCATAGCTTGACTCACATCTTGAGGTATATCTGTAACTACTCTACCATCCGGTGTTGTCATAGGTGCTATTTGAGATGGTGTATTTTCACCACCATACCCTAATAAACTAGCCATAGAATTTTTATCAAATGTTTTACCTCCCATAGTTGGCCATTCTTCTTGACCAGTTTGGGGTGGTGTCACTTGTCCATCTTGAGGAACACCTCCCTGAGTATTATTAAGAATCTCATTTAACATAGGGTCGTGTGTATAATTTTTCTGTTCTTTGGGTACAATGCGTTTAGTCATATCGCGGATAGATTTTTCAGTCAATTTCTTGTTTGTCTTGACTGGTTTCCGTTTAACTGGTTTTTTAGTTTCACCTAACAATTGTACAAACGATACAAACTCCTGTCGCACCGCCTTAGATACTTCCTCACTAATTATCTTCCGTAATGTGGTAGATAAATCATTATTCTTTTTCATAATAACCTCCATTATATTGTGAAATTTTGTACGCTTAAAAAATTACTTAACTTAATTTTAAAGCTTTCAAGTTCAATTACATTTACAGGATTCATACTAGCTGGTCCCGCTCCATTTATATATTGACATTTTGTTACTATATCAATAAGTTCTTCTAACAAGACTTTAAGTGTTTCGCCTTTTACTATAGGTTCATCTTGACTTGGATTTTCTTCATCAACTACACCTAAATAAATTTCTGGACTATTAATTATAGTTTTATCAGTATTTGATAATATAGTCGTAGCTGTTGTATTTAATACTATACCAGCCGCTGCATCTACTATGAACCTATCAGTGGTACAAAAGTATTGACTTAATTTTGAAAAACACATAAATTCTTTCTCTCTTGTATTAAATATCAATCTATCAGAATTTAATATTATTTGTTTTCCACTAAATGTTTCGGGTGCTTCTACAAATCGCTGGTACAAGATGCTGCTCTCATCACCACTTTCATCTTCACCTGGTGCTGATGCTGGTGTTAATATAATTTCCTCATCAGTCATTAAATGAATACTGGTACCATCTTCATTTATATTTTCATCTATTGGGTTATTATAATTCTGGTCACTCAACCAATTTTCATTTATAGTGGATAGTCGTTGACCAGTCCTAATAATAATATTAGGTGAAGTATAAGCTTCTTCATAATCTTTACCATAACTAAACTTAATGGATTGACCGAATCTACCATTGAAAGTTATATCTCCTTCTTTATGTCTGATAGGGAATATTGCAAGTGTAGGTGAAAAAGTATCATACACACCAGCTAATCCATCTTGACCAGTTCCATTCATACCACCGGCTGCCGAGGTCTGTTGATATGTCGAGGCATTGTTGCCGGCTCCGGTCTGGTCAAGTCTATCTATTGATAAGCCCGGATATATATTATTATTTATACTATTATTAAAGTTTATCCGCTGTGAATAGAAATTTTTACCCAGATATTTACCAACTATTACATATTCACCTTTCAGTGGATAGTCTTTAATATTACTTTCTATTGGTGTGGTCCAAGTTAAAATTTCTTTTTTTACATTGAACTCACTATTTACTAACCTAGCTTTTATTTTACCAATATCATCACCTGTTTTATATTCTGGGTGGTCAGTGCTTAAAATTATATCAAGTACTTCTGCAGCTTCTAATTCATAAAACTGAATATTAGAAGCGTCAGCTCCTTTACTACTACCCATTAAGGTATTTAATCCAGAAGCTTGTTTAGTAAAACTTCTACCAGTACCTCGGCTCACATTTGTTGAATATGACATATTAGCGTTCCAACGATTTATTTTTATCCGCTACTACATCTATATCAAATTGTATATCCCTAACCTCTTCATTTAAAGCTTCTAACAATTGATGTTTCTCTTTATCAGAAAGTAGTGAACTGTCGTCGTCGGTTGTCTTTGGTTGTAGTCGGGTAATAACTTGAGCTATCTTTATTAGTTGTTCATCATTCTTTATACTAACATCTAAATACTCTTTTATTATAGGTGATATTACAGGTACATCACTAACTCGCTTGACGAATTTAGACAACTCGTCGGTGAGTATATCTATTTGCTTTTTAGTTTTAGTAGAATTATTATATATATCTTCTAACAATCCCGATAGTGATTTACCTTCAAATATTTCAATATCTTTTTTGGCCATTGAAAACTCCATATGTTTAGTCATATATAAATATATGAAAACAAAAAAAGGACAACAAAGTTGTCCTTTTTTTTACGAGTCGATAAACAAAACGATATTATATAAAAGAATTAACAGAACCGGAGTGTTCTATATACCCTTTTTTAGCGTATTCATTTTGTAAATTCTTATAGTGCTTTTTAATAACATTAATAACTCTGGTAATGTGCTGTGTATCAGAACCTGTCATTTCCCGAATAAGTACATATAAAGCTTTCTTATTAAAATTCTCAATCATCTGACGTGTCTTCATTAGGTATAAAACTGAATCGGCTACCAGTATATCTTTTTTCCGATTAAATATAGTAGTTAAATTGTTATCTAAATATAAAATAAGCTCATCAAAAAATTCAGAAGTAGCTTCACTTAATATTCTGGATTCTTCTTCACTCATCATCTTGTTTACATATTTCGGACTATCAACTCCACTATGCAATTTGTACATTTTATAGTTTCGGTTATTATTGAGTATCAACCAATTCTTAGCTACTACACTAAAATATGAAAACGCTCTACCTTTAGTGTGGTCATATTTGTGCATATTTAAAACTAAAAAAGCTACTACTTCGTGTTTAACACTATCAGAATCAACATCAAAATAATAAAACTTGAATGTATGGATTATATTTTCAGCTAGTTTTTCAAACGCAAATTGTATACGCTCTCTGTAAATTTTATTTCTTTCAGTGGAAGACTCTGTATCTAAATATTCTAATATGGCTTCTTGGACAGGTGTCCCGAAATATATTTTACTTTTTTTCTTGCGCTTCTTCGGTGGGGGCATCTGCTTCTCCAGTTATAATGTTTAGTTGTTCTACTAACGATTTAAGGGCTGTAAAGAAATAACCCACCTCATCATCAGCTTCAAATGTTCCTTTATGGTCTATCTCGTGTAACTGTTTATTTATATCCAAAACAGCTGTACGCAATTCACTAAAATAACTATCGAACTGGTCCTCATAAGCTTCTACTTTTGCGTTCAAATTCCATATGACATACAATTGAATACCGACTAATAATAATAAAAAAAATTCTAATATCATTGTATATCTGATATATCCTTTTCTCTACCACAGGACAAGCAATAAAAAGTAGGTGTAGGAACTACACCACCTTGACCAGTAGGTGATACGATTGCTGATAACTTCCTGAGTTCATACGCTTGTGCAAACATTGTACCATTACAATCTCGCTCTATACCCGCCACAGTATCTATTAGTTTATTTTCACATAATATAAGCTTGGTATCTCTTTTTAAGTCTATTTGTGGTTGTTGTTGTTGAGGTTGAGTGTCTAATTTCATTTGTTACTCCCAAATAATTCTTGAAATACTTTTGTCTGACTGTTATTCAATTCTACCGTAGCTTTTGTATCACCAGGCAAAGTGTAATCTTCACTTGAACCGACGCGTTCCCATTTTTCATATTCAATACGAGTAGTTGTCATATCCGCTTGATGTAAAATATGTTGCATATTAGATTTTAATTTTCTCTCCGGTGCAAATGACTTTAAGTATTGAATATTACCATCATCATACATTCCATCAGTCAATTTAATTCCTATGTATTCATTCTCAGTCATTGTAATTCCAAACTGATTCAATATCCATATACCCCTATCAGGAGGTGTCATGAATAATAAATCAGGGTTATTAGTATAAATCTTACCCTGGTTTTTACGATGCCATTCAGACGGATTAGGTATGTAGTGGTCGTTATTCAAATCTCCTACTTTACCCAAGTCGTGATGTAGTGCTGCGAATACTAATTCCTCTTCGGTATAGTCATCTACATACGCCCCATTGTCTTTCCATATTTTATAAAATTCTTTACTATAATTGACAATATTTAAAATATGTTCTACATAACCACCCGGAAAACAATTATGAAAGTGTTCTGTCCCACTTGCTGGAGCGAACATCATTCTATCCTTAAAATGATTATACATTGTCAAAAGCTTTTCTCTACGCTCACCTTCAAAAGTGTTGTCAATGAGTCCAATTAATTTATCCCAATTACTTTGTAATTCCTCGGGTGTCAGTTCTATCAAAATTATTACCTTTTAGTTTTTATATCTATATTATAATATACGACATTTTGTACATATAAACCAAGGTTTTTTAAAAGTAAATGGGCCCATTACAAACGAATGGGCCCTATTTAACTTTAATAACTATATAATCAATACATTACTTACTGATTTTTACCTACAGCGTCACGCACACCATACAATCCCAGTGCACCAAGTACACCGAAAACTGAATCTGGAATTACTACTCCAAATTCGGGGGCTACACTACAAATAAAAACAGCTAATGCTGTCCATATAGTTTTGGATTTATACCATGATTTGTCTTTAATCATATTATTCTCCCGGTTACTTCTTATTCCATAATCCTACAAGAATAAGAAGGGCTAGTAAACCAGCGAAACCATTGTCGCCGAATGTCGTCACGATACCTACAAGGTTTCCAACTACATTCATACCCCAAACACCTGTTCCAAATATTACTTCGGATACAATGCCAAGAGCTGCTAATGATGCAAGTAGTTCTACTAAACCACCTACAAAGTCGCCAATTGATGAAAATGCACTTTTTAAGTTAATCATTTTTCTCTCCTATATTGGTTTTAAAATTAAAAAGAATAACTGACTCTGATTGATGTATCTCCTTCTGCTGATAATTCAGTAGTTAGAAAACATTTATCTGAGCATTTATACTTAATTCCATATAGTACTTCGTCATCGGAATTAAATCCAAGTAATAGAGAAGCACCCTTTGCGAACGCTGGTGTTATTACACTGCGTAACCAAAAAGAACCATCGCTATCATCTGACAAATCATATTCCAAAGAAGTTGTAATTGGAAAACCAACTACATCAACCTTACTTGAAACATCTACTAATACGGCTTCATTACCATCTACGGAGAGACCGAAACTTTGGTCCCATAGACTATAAGACAGACGAGCTGCCCAATATTCGTCATTTCCATAAAAGGTCTGTATTCCTACACCATAAACGGATGTACTTACACCAACACCTGTACCTACCATGTGTAATCTCGGAACACTAACAAAAGCATTCTGTGATGGTCTATGTAATCCCCAGGCAATACCATAAGGTAGTGCTTGGCTACCGAATGTTGCAGTTACTTTATCTGTTACTTTCCAGTTATATTTAGCTTCTTCTATTATTAAGAAAACTAAACCCGGTCCATCAGATACACCAAGTAACTCCATAACATTGAGTAGGTTTGTACTCAATTCCCAATCATCTCCTGATATTGTAATTCCGGTGTAGGGTGTGGTGAATGATACAGAGTCACTAAAAGTAATAGCTGAAGAAAATTCTCCAGTTACTTTAGTTTCACTATTGCCAAACATCATCGCCGACAGAATTGCACAGAAAACCATTAGGTTTCTTGTAATCGTATTCATACTAATCTCCTATATTATTTTACGATTGTTGTTATTATAGTCCAATGCAATATGTGCATAGGATATAAATCTGTTTTGGTAGGTATGTATATAACATTTATGTTTAAAATAAATTTCCATTTCGTATATAAATATAACCAATTTTTTCAAAATACATTTTTTTTTAGTCGTCATCTCCATCATCAGAATCACTATATAGACATTCTTCGAGAGTAAAGTTACTGTCATATATAAACTCAAAACCATTTTCTTCCAATAGTTTATACGCTCTATTTACAGGAATGAAATATCCCATATGCGTGATTGCATCCGCACTAAACCCACTTGGTTGTACTGAAATTCTTGACGGAATACCAATCCACTCATATAGTTTTCTACTAGCTGACCATCTATAACACGCACCACCACTATTACCATAAATAGTCTGAGCTGAAGACATCCAATATTTATAATGGTCTATCTCATCATCCATATAAGTAAGCATACCTTCAGATGCTATTGGTGGGTGACCGAGTGAAGCTCCTACAGCATATATAGAATCGAAAATATGTACATCATCTATTTCACTTAATGGAAACAGATTAGCTACATAATCAGAGGTCTGTTCTTTATCCCGTAATCTAAGTAATGCCCAATCTTGTCCACCTTCACATTCTGAGTAAGCTACAATATCAGCCTCTACTGCGAACGAACCGATGCAATGAGAATAATTATTATATCTAAAATATTCAACCTGTACGGTGTCTAATATCTCAGTATCAATTTTTTTCTTCTTAATTGGGTTCCACTTCTTAACTACTTTAATACAATTAGCAACTACATGGTGGTTAGTAATGACATAGGTATAAGCCTCACCATCGTGTTTCTTTGAATACACTACCGTACCACTACCACCAGATTTATGTGTTCTGACTCTAACAGTCGGATAAAACATCTGTTGGTGTTTGTTTATTATTTGTTTAGATGCTGACATAGTATAACTCCTATTTTTGTTTTTCAATTGTACCATTATTTTTATTCATAGATTTTAGATAATCTTCCAAATCAATAAATTCTTTTTTCTCATCTGGTGGAAACCACGCTTCCCAATATCCCATTGGAAATCCGATAGTTACCCATTCACCACTATTTGAATCTCTTACAACCAGATAAATTGCTGAACCATCTGTTGAAGCATACCCACTTGACATATCTAATGTGATTAATTTACCATATGTTTCATCGTGGTTAATATCATTTGAATATTTGAACCAAGTGTTTATAGGTTCTTCACATTCACATTCAGTGCCACTCATAAAACCAATTAAAATTATTATAATCATTGTTTTAAGTTTCATATCAATTCTCCTATAATAATATATAGTTGAATATAATATTTAATAATCTTAAAAGTGTGCCGTATCACATGACATACTTTTTTTAGTAGCGAGTGTTGGACTCGAACCAACAATCTAAGCTTATGAAACTCAGTTAGTTACCAATTACTATCAACTCGCATTAGTGGACCTGCCGGGAGTCGAACCCGGGTCTTGATACCTTTAACATAAAAGTCATTTACAAGTTTGTTTAGTTTCTTTCCCACTAACAAAGTCAACCCAACTGTTCTGATTTATAGTATCGTAGCTGTAATAACCAACACTGGTTTTGTTGTTTTCCTTCAAGGTCTTTTCCGATTTATGACATCACATTATCCGTATCGGAGTATGGTGTGATGGCAGTTACTTATGCAGCAGCTGCGTATTGATAATCGTTGCCAATTACAATGTGTTAATTCATTAAGTGAATAAATCTACTTGCACCTCTATATCAAAAAACTACCAATCGAAACCAAAGTCAAGCCCAATTGTTTTTATTACTTAATAATCTTCCGATTCATCATCTATATCTTCTTGCTCTTGTTCTAAAATGTTTATAGCGTCTAATACGCTTTCCCAACTATTATCCATATAAGCTTGTTTTAATAAATCTATTGCTGTTGCTATGTTGTCCATTCATAATCTCCGTACGATATAATGTTAATAGTTATATATATAACACCAACAGAAATTTCTATGGTTTTTTTATCAAGTCTTACCTACGATGTTAGCCTCGTCAAATATTCGTTGGAAATCTGTAATATCCTGTGTTTGATTTGAGAACTCTTGTGTAACCTTCATAATATTTTTAAATAACGTGTCTGCTTTTTTCTCACGGTCTAAAATCAAAGTAGCTACCGTGGTTGGAATTTCATCAGGTCCTGCTATTTCGGCTTCTTCTAAAATAGCACTAATAGTTTCGTTATACACCATACAACTATTTACATCACCTAACAATTTAAGCATAGTATGTTTTATGATATGCATTTCATTTACGAGGCGTCTAAAATTATCAACTATTTCACTAGCTGTTAAATTTATTTCTTCGGTTGATGTATCGGACATAATAACTCCTAATTTACTTACTAATAAATAGTGTTTAATCAGTTAAAAGTTGTTTTTCTTTACGGTCACTATCAGTATTCAATGCTGGGTGATTTAACACAGCTTCAATCTTCAAGCGTATCTCTATTAAATTATCATTAATAGTATCTAATGTTTCTAATATTTGTTTATCTAAATCATCCATAATTATTTCCTCATATATTTATAAATAGTTATAAGGGAAGACCCAATCTCCCCCTATAACCTGTTGTCAATGTAACCTTTATTTGTCTAAGGGAGGTTAGACTTCTTCGTACTCACCATCATACACCTCATCAGTTTTATTACCCGAATCTGATGGTTCTGTTGGTGAATTATTTTGTGCTTCATATATCTGTTTACCAAGTTCCATTATCATGGTATTTAATTCATTGAGCTTATCTTTAATATCTGGAATATCTGAATTTTTATTAGCTTCTTCAAGATTTGAAATACAAGTTTCAACATTCTGTTTATCTGTGTCTGATAATTTATCTCCAAATTCACTTTCAAGTTGATTACGCGTCTGATATATTAACTGGTCAGCTGAGTTATGAACATTGACTTCCTCTACTCTCTGTATATCTTCCTGAGCATGTAACTCGGCGTCTGACTTCATTTTATCAATTTCGGATTGAGATAGTCCACCTGAAGCTTCAATCCTAATCGAATGTTCTTTTCCAGTAGCTTTGTCTTTAGCAGATACATTTAATATACCATTAGCATCGAGGTCAAAGGTTACTTCTACTTGTGGAACACCCTTGGGTGCTGGTGAAATACTATCTAAGTGAAATCTCCCCAATGACTTATTTCCATCAACTACTTTTCTATCACCTTGTAAAATATGAATTTCTACTGAAGGTTGATTGTCTTGAGCTGTTGAAAACACTTGCGATTTCTTAGTTGGTATTGTAGTATTAGCTTCAATGATTGGTGCCGTAACTCTACCCAGAGTTTCAATACCCAATGTTAGAGGTGTTACATCTAACAGTAACACATCATCAACATCACCACTCATTATACCACCTTGAATCGCAGCTCCCATAGAAACAACTTCATCTGGATTTACATTCTTATTTGGTTCTTTACCAAATACCTGTTTAACTATTTCAGATACTTTAGGTATCCGAGTTGAACCACCTACAAGGATTATTTCATCTATTTCATTTGCCTTTTTCTTGGCTGATGATAGTGCTGCTTTACATGGAGCTATTGTCCGTTGTAAAAGTTTATCTACTAATGTTTCAAACTTAGCACGAGTTACTGTTATATTCAGATGCTGTGGTCCTTCACTGGTAGCTGTGATAAATGGTAAATTGATAGTAGTCGTTTTAGCTGATGATAATTCACACTTAGCTTGTTCTGCTGATTCTCTCAATCGTTGAAGAGCCATCGGGTCTTTACTTAAATCCACACCATTCGATTTTTTAAACTCTACCACTAACCAATCTATTAAAGCTTTATCGACATCATCACCACCCAAATGAGTGTCTCCGTTTGTAGATAACACTTCAAACACACCGTCACCTAATTCTAATATTGATACATCGAAAGTACCACCACCAAAGTCATACACAGCTATAACTTGACTCTTATCTTTCTTGTCAAGTCCATATGCTAGAGCAGCTGCTGTTGGTTCATTTATAATCCTACGGACATTAAGTCCAGCTATAGTTCCAGCATCTTTAGTAGCTTGTCGCTGTGAATCATTAAAATAGGCTGGAACTGTAATTATAGCTTCAGTTACTGATGTTCCTAAATAAGCTTCAGCGTCTTTCTTTAATTTACTTAATACATACGACCCAAACTCCTGTGGAGTATAACTTGTATCATCCAATACAATCTTTACCGAATCCTTACCATCAGCTGTTACTTTAAATGGAACCTCTTTCAATTCATTTGATACTTCACTAAATTTCCTACCCATAAACCGCTTTGATGAATAAACAGTATTATGTGGGTTAGTTACTGCTTGACGCTTAGCAGGGTCACCTACTAACCGGTCACCGTCTTTAGTGAACGCTACTACCGAAGGTGTTGTTCTACTACCCTCACTATTAGTAATGACAGTAGCGTCACCTCCTTCGATTACAGATACACACGAATTAGTCGTACCTAAATCTATTCCAATTATTTTTGACATATTATCTTACCTTCACTTTAATTTGTTTCGGTAATACTGTTTCTTTGAATGGAACCATAATTGTTAATAACCCATCAACTACTGTAGCTTCTACATTTTCAGAATCCAGAGTATCAACCATATCAAATTTTTCTACAAAACCATCAGTATCACCTGAATTTGATTTGCCTGTAATTATGAGTGTATCACTTTCAATAGTCACCTCAATTAATGATTTACTATATCCGGGCACTTCCATTGTTAATGTAACTCCACTTTCATCTTCACTGGTTTTGAAAGTTTTCTGTTTATTGACTCTACGGTCATATACTGGTAAATTTGATGATGTGAATATCGAATTTAAGTCATCAAAAAAATTATCCACTATATTATTATTATTATAATTTGTTAAATTGTTTGTAAACATTTGTTTCTCCTATTATGTTGTTTGCTCCCGACACCAATGTCGGGACCTAATTAAGTACTACACTACTATATAATCAAAAACCATACTAAACTATTTTTACATAAATTATGTCATAGTATGCAACACAAGTGTCAGTATATTTGACACTATGTCATTAAAATAATTATGCAGGTATGTCATCGAGTACCCAACCATTATCTATCAAAGCTATAGCCTTTTTATATTTGACAATCTTTGTTTCAGAACCATTACTTATTGTAACCTTTTGGTTACGACCAATTTTATTTGATGTTATGTTAGGTGGTATGAACTTTCTATCAAGGATTGTCTTACCGTCCAAATGGTCTATTTCATGCTGTACACACATACATTCCAACAACCCAGCTGTATCATCTTCATGGTCAGCTTCGAATACCATATTACTTTCATAATTATCACACTTGACAACTATCCGGTCATAGCGTTTAGTATTAACTGGTTTCTTCCGTTTAATTGATAAACATCCTTCTTTAAAATCTACTTCATTCCCACGCTCAATTATTTCAGGATTGATAAGATAAATTGGGTCTGTAACATTCACTACAGCTACTCGTTTGTTGATACCTAATTGATTAGCAGAAATTCCTATACCAGTAGTACGCTGTGTCAGATATTGTAATAAAGTAGCTGCTATCATTTCACCTTCTTTAACACTCTTAACTGGCTCAGTAGGTATATTAAGTTGTTTTAAATTCGTCACTATATTCATTATTTTTTAACCTTTCCGTTTACGAAATCTCGTTGTTTCTTTAGAGCTCGTTTAAGTTTCTGTTTTTCATTATATGCTTTAACTAATTTAGCATCTGTATTAGTTTTCTTTTTAGGTTTTCGTTTTTTACGAGGTTTAACCTTAGTCGGTGTCAATGTACCTTTTAACTTAGGTTGTTCTACTCCCTTATGATATACAGTTCCATCTTTATCTACAAACTCATTCATAAAATGCCATCCAGATGGTCGACCTGTTGCTATACGGGTCATAGTCGATTTAGGCCATTCAGCTCTCCGAGCATTACAAGTACCACAAGTAACACAAGTAGTATCTTCGCTGACTGGTATATAATTGTTACACCGTTTACAGGTCATGTGTAAAATACCATCTTCGGTATAAGTGTTATATAATATTATTGGTTTTCGTTTTTTACGAACCACATTCTCTCCTTATTTATTAATTAGTAATTTTCAATACTATATAATATACAACAGGTTTATGGTACGGAACAAGTCTTTTTTTTTATGAGGGTGTAAACATTGTAGTTATATATCTACCATCGCGAGTTGGTTGTGTAGCTAGTACTACTAAATCATTAAGAGCTTCGGTGATAGTATCAATCATAGTAAAACCTTTTGTTTCATCATCACGCATTCGGTCATTTACTTTAATTGCTAATTTTACCTTATAGCCTTTATTTAAAAACTTACAACATTGGTTTAGTTTAGTTCCCATATCGTGTTCTGAGATTACAGTATTCATTCTAATCTCTTTCAGGTGAGTTTTACTTTTTGATTTATTTTTTTTAAGTTTTTTGTTATGGTCGAATTTGTATTTACCATAATCCATAATTTTACATACAGGTGGATTAGCTTCTGGTGAAACTTCTACTAAATCATAACCTCTATTGTTTGCTTTTGAAATAGCTATGTTGGTAGGCAATACTCCTAATTGTTTTCCTACATCATCTATCACTCGTACTCGTGTGGATTTGATATAACTATTTATTTTTTTGGTTTCCAACTTATCTCCTATTATTTTCTACCTACTGGATACTCAGATGGCATACTAACTCCCCCATCAGCACTTGGGTTTTTACTCGAACCACGCTTAGATACTGGTGGTGTATCTACTATATCTTCAGAAACTGTAACATTTGATGTTTCAACTTCTTCAACGATTGGTGTTTCAACTTCTTCAACGATTGGTGTTTCAACTTCTTCAACGGTTGGTGTTTCAACTTCTTCAACGGTTGATGTATAAACTTTAGGTACTGGGGGCATGTAAACTTTATAATCTGTATCTTCTTTTGTAATTTCTTTATTGTGTAATAACACTATATTAAATCCTATAATTAATATAACAGCTAATGGGTCAAATACAACTATAAGAACAAACATAATCCACATAACTGTGGTATCAATATCAGTATTAAAAATTTCTGAGATATATAACAATGGACCTACATCTATCCCACTATCTACCATTGTTATTTCTAATTCACCAATCTCATTTTTCAGTTCACTAACTTGTACTGAAGCTTCCTGTATCAATGAGTTATATTTATTACGGAGGTTTCTCTTAGCTGTTATGTAATTATCAGGTAAGGCGTTAATTGATTGTTCTAACTCTTGCTTTAAAAACATTTTATCTTCTTCAACAGTTTTCAGTCTATCTTTAAATACTTGTAGTTTAGTTGTTAATCCTTCAAATTCTATTGTACTTCCCATATAAGAATTTGATAAAAATCCAAAGATACCCATACTTGTAATTCCGATTAAAAGAATTACAGCTATAGTCATATAAGATTTCTGTAACCAATTAATTGTATTCCAGTATCTGTACAAGAATGAAGCTGTAACTAATTTACCTATTTCAAGTGATGAAGCCATTATACAGACAGCTATAAAATTACCACTGAATAACATACCAATACCTGTTACAGAAAAGAAAGCAGCCATACTCGAAATGAATAAAGCTGAGATACCAATCACAATAGTAAATAAATTAGTTTTAATTGTTATTCTCTTGGTCTATTAAATCTGTAAGGTATTCTACATAATTATCTATTGCATTCATCATTTTAGATATGAATACAGGGTCTATTCTTCCATACTCAGTACTTGTCCGTACTTTGTCGGTTATGTCTTGAATGTTTTCTAAGTGTCTTTCACATACAGCTTTTGTTCTCATATATTGCTCCTAATTTATTATACTATATTAATAATAAGTATATAATAAGTATATAATATATTATTTATAAACTATTAATAATAAGATTCATAATAGTTTCCTTATCGTTAGAATGATGCCACTTCCAAGCATTACTCTCCTGTAGTCTTTGAACTTTTTCTTTCAAAGCGTTTATATTGGTTTCCATTATATTGATGTGGGATTCGTCAATCTCCGGTAAGTCAATTTCCAACTCGTCAGCTGCGTCAAATAAACCTACTACATCATTATTATTATAATGTTCAACAGCTTCTTTAAACTGTTTAACTAATTTATCTTTTAATTTACTATTTGGTAATTTTTCTAATTTATCTGGATGTGTCTTTGTAACTATTTTTCTATAAACTTTTTTTACTAATTTTTCTTTATCATTTGGCAATTCATTATATTTTATTTTTTCATTTAGTATAACACCTGTATTAGCTTTTGGTTCTTCATAATCAGGTCCAACAGCTTTTCTAAACGCAGGTTCAAACTGTTCAATACATTGTCTGAAAATTGTTTCAGTTTCACTATATTCCAGTTCGAGGTATTTGATTTCATATTTAAGTTTTTTATATTTAAGTTGTAATGACATAACATATATACATATATAAGTATATGACTATTACTCCAAATAACATTTTATTTTATTTATTTTTTGTAATACCGGAACTTTTTAATAATTTATTTAATGTCAATGTACGACCTAATCGGTGTTCTCGTTCTTGATAGTATTGTTCAAAATCAAGTTCCTTCAATTCGGCTTCTGTCAATGGTTTTACATTTTCAACTTCTTTATGTTCCTTATCCTTTTGAGGTTGCTCTTTAGCTGATTGTTCTTCGGCTCGCATAATATCTCGTGCAAAATCTCTACGCTTTTTATTTTCTATATCATCATCTGGATTTTTCAAACCTCGCTGTAACATTCGTAAATACCGCTCGACTTTTTTAAGTCGACTTTCTTCTTCCGGTGTCAAGTCTGGTGTCGTTCCTTGAAGTTTAGCATGTTCTAATTCACCTAACATATATTGATAAAATTTTTCAGTATCAGGGTCATTGAGCTCTTGGCATTGAATACAAGCATCTTGTATTAAATCAATCAAGGCATTTAATATATCTTCATCTATTGAAAAATATCTCATTTGTGCTCCACTCATTATTGTTCTCTAAAATAAATATAACATAACTTGCTTAAATTCATATATTTTTTTCCTTATATCGAATGTTATTGTCTAATTTCTTCACCATACATAGTATAAGCTTTTTGAGTTTTAGGTTCTTCTACACCATCATCTACATACACCTCACCTTTAGCACAATCTATAACATAGATTCTATCTCCCGCTCGTTGAAATACATGCTCGATACCTTCTGTAAGACTTTCTAAATTCTCACCATCTTTTACATCACGCCACCTATCTCCGGGTGGCATTCGAGTTAATACTAATTCTTGCATCCTCGTTACTCCATATTAATCATTGTTGCGTTTCTTATAATCTGTTTCATAAAACCCACTACCTTTAAATTTTGGTTTATTGGTAGTGGGGAATTGACGCGTCATACCACATCCACATTTAGTACACATTCGTAATTCTTTATCTGTACTTTTACATAATATGTCTGTGGTATTTCCGCATTTACATTTAAAAGTATATAGTGGCATCATAAACCCTCATAATAGTTAGTGTGTTATACATATATCATTTGTTTTTTTCCATTCAACATATCCATATATATTTAAACCCATCAAAGCTATAGCCAAAACAAATTGAGGCCACGCTTCTATATAAGTCGAATATATCAAATTAAATATATTACCTATAAACCACACAATCCAAGATACTGTAAGTTTCTTAGCATTTAAGTAATAACCTAACAGTATTAAAAATGTGGCTATCCAACCAAATATACTAATCATTTATTATTTCCTATCATATTATAATATACAACATTTATCTAATGTTAAACAAGGTTTTTATTTTATTAACCTCCTACTTTTATGTCATCAACCATAAGTTTTTTATTAGAGCGTTCTCTGTTAAACTTTTTAGTAACAGGTCTAAGATTACCATCCTTACCTGTACCACCGTCCGATGCTGGCATGATATGGTCAAATTCAGTTGCGTCACCGTTATACATAGTGAAACCAGATTGTTCTTCACCGGTTTCATTAGTAAAACCACTCTCTACCATCGCAAGTTCTTTATCTGCTAGAGTAGCAGTCTTACCATGTTCCTGAACATATCCCATTAATACCCAATTATCTAACCTACTCATCATATCCCCTAACAACCTTATCTGAATTAAATTGGTAGAATCTCTATGACGACTGTTATGAGAAGCCACTCGATAAGAGTTCATATTTTCTACCTTTATTAGTTTACCAAAATTAGCTTTTTTAGTTGAAGGTACTTTTATAAAATTACCTTCACTATCTGTAGCATATCGGTCAAACTCTTCACGAGATTTTTCGGTTTTTGAAAACCACTCAGCTATAGCTTTAGGGTTAGTAATTTTATATGTAGTAGTAAGTCCTACATCTATAGCATTACTTCTATTTTTATTATTATTTAAAAGTGATACTACCATATATAAATTATACAATCTACCTTTTAGTTTTAAAAACTTTGGTGATAAGTGTTTAGAAATTTCAGCTAATGTTTTCATATTAGCGTTATGTCTTTTTAGTGTAGTTTTAGAATACCCTATTGGATTTCTATACTCATCCATTGGATACAGAGCGTGTTCCATATCAAACAAACTATCTAAAAATACCTCATCATTTAATGCTGGTGTATTTTCTTTTAGTTCAAACATTAACATAATACTTGTAATTAATTCATGACCTCTTTTCTTATTAGCAAACGCACCAGTATAATTAACTCTATTGAATATACTATCCATTACTGTAACATAATTAGCTGTGTCATTAATGTGCTTAACTATATTACTATTACCAGCATTCCTTTTATCTTGTCTTGAAACTGGAACACCATCATTGGAATCAATGAATAATTTTTTTAATCCATTGAGAGAAGCTTTCTTAACCACAACGGCCATCATCCGTTGACTCAAAAACCATTGCTTAAATTCAGGTCGTATATCATTGAATTTAACTTTACCTACATCAGCAGTGTCATCAGATAATCGTACATGACAATGACTAGCCAATGCTACGAATGGACCATCCCCACCAGCCCATTTTGCTCCTAAGACATATTCACCTGTAAGTTTTATTCTATGTTGACCATCTACTATTAACCATTCTTTACCATTTTTAAGTTGGGCTTTTAAGTCTGCTTTAAACGCCGCAGCAACTTTATCAGTTTCTTTTATATTATCTATTACCGAATGGATATCAACTACTATGAATAAATCTTTAGTAGAAGCATTTCTCCATATACCTTTAATATAAGAATTTTTTTTATTCTTATTCCATGGGTCATAATATCTTTGGTAAGCGGGTGGGAAATCAAATGTACATAAATGTATATTCTTAACTATCCATTTGAAATCTAATAAGGCTGGTTCTAAAACTAAGTCCTGAGCGGACTCATTTATTTGTTGGTTTACTTTCATTGTAAACTCCTTCATTTACTGTTAAAAAATCATATAGCTTAAGTTCCTGATTTACTCAATCCCCATACTATATGGCCAAACGAACTTTCATCTCTAAAGATGCTCTAATCATTGTCTCTCGACTTTGACTGTGTTCGCATATATTAAATCACCAAACACTTTTAATATACAGTAAGTACTTAATGTAAGTCAAGTACTTTTTAAAAGTCTCGTTTAGTTTTATAAATAACCTTAACTGTCGGAAATCTCAAACTGATACCTCCATTTTGGTTTTTACTTTCCTCGAAATACTGTACTGTTATATCGTGTCCGATGATTTCAGTCGGATGTTCCGTATAGTGTCTTCGTTCATCAATCGTGAATCCAGAACCAACTGATACTTCATATCCTTTGTGTTCTATTACGACATTCGTTAAAATGTCCTCTACCTGTTCCAAACCAGTTTCATTATTTATAGTTCGGAATGGTCCTACTTCAATAGATTTTACTTTATATTCTGCATCAAAGAATTTTTTACATTTCAGTAAGTTTTTAGTTCGCTTACCTTCATATTCACAATCCTTCCTAATCATTATACCTTCCCAACCATTATCAGTCGCGTCAGTAGTCAGTTCAAGTAAATGGTTAGTGTCAATGACTTTAGTAAATTCAACCAAATCTAATATGGAAGAATTACCAAATGTATAATCAATTCTATCTGATAATATTCTATCAGATGTTTTATTGTCAAACTCCTCTAATGTCAGAACATCAAAAATTTTATATCTTGGGTTTTCTATGGTATAATCTTTTCTTTTTATTTGACTAACGGCCGAAGTAAAATCCTCATTACCGTCAGAATCAATTATACATAACTCACCATCAAATACTACATTATTAATCCCAAGGTTTTGGATTTCAGTTTTAACTTTATTTAATGTAGTAAACTCTTTACCACTTCGTGAATAACAAGTTATATCAGTATCTTCTATTCGCACCACAACTCTGATACCATCTAATTTTCTACTCGATAACCAAGTATCAGTTTTAAAGTCTACCCTATGCTCGTAATCCTCATACTTGTTAGCTAACGCGACTTTAAATGTAGGAATAAGATTATTAAACACTCTATTTAATAAACTCACTCCAGCTCGTGTTTTTAAATCTTTATCAATTATGTTATAAATCAATTCAGAATATTCTGAATTATCCTCGATAAATTTATTAACATTTCGTATAGCATCATGACCTGTCACTTCCCGCTTATACAGTACATCGAGTAAATCAAATATATTACTATATGTAGAAGTGGCAACCAAGTCATTCCTTGATTTTAATAATTTTGAAGTAACTCCAAACATCTTATAAGGGTTATAAGTATATTCTAACAATTCGTTAATATCCTCATAGTTAGGTATAATACTAAGTTTTTCATTTACTGAGTTAGTGCTTCGTAACTCTGTTACAAAGTCTTGCAATCTGTTTAATTTATTCATTGTGTTTTTATTTGTATTTTTCATTACTATATAATATACTAACCTGTTGGTATATGATACAAGGTTTTTTTAAATATATTATGGTGTCGTATATTTCCAAGCCTGTAATGTTGAATGAACATCATTAACCTCATTAAACCATACAGTCTTAACAAACGAAGTATGTGGTATCAAAACTATAATCAAATCTAAATCACTATCATAATTTATACGATATACTCCTTTAATAACCTCACCATCCCGAACTTCAATCTCAATCAATTTAGCAACATCAACATTCAATGTATCTGGAAGTACCATTTGACCATACCTATCATCAGACGAAGCGTTCTGAGCATGTCGTGAATAAGTTAGAGAAAACACTCCACTTGGTAATACCACCGAAGAAGGAAATCCTATCTCCGTATGATACAGCAGACTAGCATCGCGACACCTACTTTCATTGGACTTTGGAAATTTTTTTTTCGAAGCTTTGACCCTACTCGTTGTAGACCCACTCCTTGCAGACCCACTCGTTGCAGTCTTTGTAGTTGTAGCTTTCTTCTTCAATTTATGAATCAATAATGAATTATGCATTTCTACTTATAGCCTCCCAATCATCTAATATCTCCATCATTCGGTCAGTAGAGACATTTGATAATAAACTTTCAATAGCTTCTTTCGATTCTCTCAAATCCGCGGTTGGATTAAAATATCTCCATTCCTTTATAGCTTGAATTTTATTTCCACTCAACATACATTCATACATAAATTCATACCTATTCGGATTTGAATAACTATTGCGATATCTTCTCCACATTCTATTAGCTATAAATAAATCAATTCGTGAAACCCTATACTTGTCAGGTACACATGCTATCATATTAATAATGTTATTACACCAATCCATATCTTTAAAACGCTTATCAGTTGTTCCCATAGAAACTATTCGGCGTAACTTTTCAAATCTAAGTAATACAATATCATTCGGTATTGTTGTCATCTAACCTCCAACATTCATTAAGTGTATCAAGTCCCTTACTTATACAGACAACCCATACAATAAGTGTCCAATCCTTCCAAGCTGTTCCTCCATCCTGGAATACTAATATAGTAGATATAACTAACGCAAATAATACAGTCAGTCGTTTGGTTCTTATATTGAATAAATTATTTGCTACGCAATTATAAAAATATCTAAAAGATTTTTTATCTTCAACATTAGAAGAAGCCTCAGTAGAAGGCCTTATTGAAGCCAACTCATCAGTAGAAGGTATTGATGCATTTGTTTTATATTTCATTGTTATCTCCTTACATACTTGTAAAACAATAAGTGAATACTATACAGCGAAAAACTGGTGCTCGATATATTAACGAGTCACAGCCCACTACCAGAAGCAAGGTAAGCCGTAGTCACGACTTATTACCCTACCCCCCTGTCTTAAATAGTGATACAATTTTAAAACTTAGTTGTTTCCTCAACTTCTTCAACAGAAAATAATTCATCACCAGAATCGTCATTAATAAACTTCTGGACAATCTGCTTCACAAAAGTTCGTTCTGAATCAACTCCACCGTCTGCTGCGTACTGAGGATAAACACTTACTTCAGCTGCATCATTGAGTGAAAATCCATCATAAATTAGACCCGCCATTTCGACTGAGGTTCTTGTTGAAATTCCACTACCTAATGTAGCGTTATCAGATGAAGCGTTTACTCGTGTCATATTCGCTATCTTAGCTATGTTCTCTAACATTATAGTATCTACATGAGGAAACATATAACTGAGTAATGAGTATTCCTCAGTTTCATTTAAGACATCCATTTCTACTATTGTAAATCTGTCCATTAATGCTTTATCCATAACTCTGGTTGATGTATACTCATTACCTATATTAGCCGTTGCCACGAAAGTAACACCAGGAGCAACTTTGATAGTTGCTTGACCATCTTGTTCATCTAATCGTAAGTATCTTTGACCTTGGTCAAGAACAGTCATTAAGATATTCCACGCATCTGGATGAGCTCTTGAAAGTTCATCTAATAGAATTACAGCGTTCTCAGTTTGAATGGCCTTAACGAATACTGATTCTGAAAAGTAGGTCCCATCCGCTTGATTAAAGTGTGTATTACCGATTAATGTTGACCTAGGGTCCTGTGTGGCTCCTAAATTAAAATAACAATCTGGTCTATCTAATGAATTAACTAATGCTTTGGCAGCCATTGTTTTACCACAACCAGATGGTCCTACCATCATAATGTTTTTACCACGGACAGCTGACCTCATCAGATACTTCCATTTTAATTCTTTCATCACAAGGCCCTTTGGCTTAAGTGAATATGAGCTATGTATAAAACTTACGACTGCGTCGTGTTCCTCGGGAACTTCAACTGTCATAGTTTCCTCTGTTGGTACATCTGTTGAAATTGATGTTTCGGTAGTGTCATCTACCATATCGTCTAATATTGACATATCCAATAGACGCCAGTAGTTACGACCTGTAGTGGTCTTATATCGACCTATTAATTGATTGTTCTCAAACGCTCGTTTACGCGTTCCTGTTGAAATTTCAGAAGTTCGTTTAACTCCGTCAGTATCAGTTGCATTATATCTGTTCCCAGACTTTTCAACTTTCACTATAACCTCATAAACTGTACTCATATAATCTCCTTTTGATTTTTTAATTTTGATTTTTTAATTGTTAATCTCTCGTTTATCTTACTATGTAATATACGAACCTTTTGGTATGCCCCACAAGGATTATTTTCAAATAATGAAAATAATTTAGTCAAGTAATGATTCCTTCTTAAAATCGTTATATGCCTTTGTGTCACCACATTCAAACCGTTCTCGTACTCTAACATTCTTAATGTTAGCCTTACCTGAATAATCCAGCATAGTCATATCGTCCATGATATATTGTTTAGTGTCGCCACTTTGGTTAGTTAAGTCAACTCGTACAAACGAGCTAAGTTTTGGATTGAAGTTTAATAAGTATTCTACTTTCTTTGATTTTGACATAATGTCTCCTAATTGGTTAATTGTTTATTTATCTTACTATGTAATATACGAACCTTTAGGTGCACGGACCTAGGAAATTCCGAAACTAAGTTGTAACAATTTGTAACCATTAGGACTGCAAGCTTTTAGTTGTATGGTACAAGGATTAGCTGTCCCTGGATAGGACTGCGAGCTTTTAGTTGTAGGATACAAGTATCTGCCCCTACATCATTACAGGAGCTAAGCATATAGTTGTATGGTACAAATAAAAATTGCAGAGTATAACTCAAGGAGCTAATTAGAGGAGCTACTAGCCTATACTAATTTACGAACCTTTCCAGGCACCTTCCTAGGACGGTTACATACTGTTACAAGTGACCTCCAGAAGCATAGCAATAAAAAAGGGTCAGATGATTTAAACAATCAAATTGACCCTTTAACAAGAAAGATACCTCTATGTCAATACCTAACACCTACTACTACTATATCGTCTGTTAGGAAACGACTGATACACTCACAATGCGAATGTAATAAATTACCTGAAGTTGGAAAAAGGAAACATGATTATCTCATGTAAAACGAAAAGAAAAAACCAACCTCAGGATTTAAAATCTGTGTTACTCTTATACTATAATATAAGAACCTTTTGGTATATGATACAAGTCCTTTTTTTAAAAATCGTCTTGTAGTTTTGTGAAGTCTACATCTTCGTATGAAGCGTAGTTGTCATCAAGGTCTACAAAAAAGTCAATCTCATCTCCACCTATGTCTATGATTAACCCATCTATAGCTTCGATGATATCCTCCTTAGTAATATCATCACCATTGGCGGCTTGTTCAGTAATATTTCTTAATTCTTCTATTATGTCATTATTTGTCATTTCGTATTCCTTGTTTTTTTATATACTATTTCTAACTACAATTCCCACATGGTTCTCTATCTAAACCATAAGTTGGAAAATCTATGTGATAATTAACTACACCTTTAACCACTTCATAAGAAGTGTTACAGTCAGTACAGAACCGTACTGGGAAAGTTTCTTTATTTTCCCGTATATCGTTATCACTAATTTCTACTATTTCATTGTTGTAATCAAACATATTCTATCCTTTTCTTTTTATTTATCATTTATCGTTACCCTTAACGACTATTATAATATACAACTATTTCGCAATACGAAACAAGCCTTTTTTTAATCATCAACTTTAATGTGTGGTAATAATGGAACTCTAATTAAACCACCATCTCTATCTACATACATACCTACCGTCCCAGTTAACGCTTCTGTATAATCACCATACATACCATCAATAAAATCTTCTATAATTTCACCAGCTATATCAGCCCATTCTGGCTTAGCTTCTCGTGTTACATCAACCAATGCTGACACCATATCTATAATCGTTGAATGAATTGTTATACCTCTACTCACAACCATTCTTCCAAATAATTCTTTCTTTTCTGACCATGTCAAATTACCAGCCATAATGTTATTGTTAGTCATATCTATATTCTCCTTTTATAAATTTTCTGTATTAACAGCCATTATAGTCCATCCAGAACCAAACGCTATTCTATATTCATTAACTAATACTTTCGCTTCAGCCATCGTTTCACACGAATCTAAAACCTCTGCATTACTGTTATAAACACCTACTATATTATATTTCATATTTCTATTTCCTTTATTTATCATTTAACTTATACTATAATATACGACTATTTGGGTATATGATACTAATAAAATATTGTAACAGTTTGTAACAACTCTATTCATTAGCTTCAAGCTCATCGTCATACCAATCATTCTCATACTCAGACACCGTATCTTCACAGTCACCACAGTAAAAGGTCTCAGTACAAATAGTACAGTCAAAAGTAGTATCAAACGCCATAATCAAATCCTTGTTTTTTTCATTTCTCATTACATTGTAATATACGGACCTTTTGCCGCACAAACCTAGGAAAACTTGACATTTAATTGTAACAATTTGTAACCATTCGGCGATAGCTGTTTCTGGTGGGAACGCGTGTACACGGCCATGTAGATTAAGGTCTCCGTATACAGCGTACGATTGGTCTGGAAAATGAAAAGCTAAGTGAACACGGCTGTTACTATTCAGAGCTCAAACACTCCACTAAAGGTCATCAACAACCCATCTTTCCTATTGAAAACTCACGATATAACACACCATCACACACCATACACAAATCTATTCAACTTGTCCGATGGGTATTAACTCACAGTTATATGATACCTAATAAGGGCGTTTCCTACACTTCTAATGGATTTATATGTATCATATACAATCATAGGTCCATATGTGTTATATACAATTAACTCATAACTGTATACACTCATAGCTACATACTGCCTATATACTATATGTTATATGTCCTGTTATATCTTATAGTTTTGATTGATGAACATTCCACTACCTGATGGCCATTCACTTGGATGTTGTTTATAATCTTCTACAATGTCTGAAGCTATATCATCCCAATCTTTTGATAAATTTTCAAGTTCTCTTTGTTCTTTCAACGATAATAGGACAATTGAATCACCTATTTCAATATAGAGGTTTTCATTGTCTTGTTGTTTATCTTCCCACTTTTTGATAAAATCCTTGTCTGATGTGGTGTCCCAATATATGTGTTCTATATTGGTTGACTTATCAATAGTCTTTATTTTTATATATTTCTTCAATTTTGACGAAGTGTTAATTTATCAAAATAAGCATCGACTTCATCAAGGTCAACATTGTGTGGATTTTGTTGTTTTGTATTATCAATGATACAAGGATATTCTATGTTCCCCATAATATCTAATACATCAATACAAAGATGGCCTGCCACAAGTTCTTCTAAATTTGGTATTGATTCTAATGTTGTGTTTTTGTCTATTTCAATTTCAAACTGTTTTGTTCTACCCGATATTAGTTTGACTTCGCCACGGATGCACCGATTGAATTGTGTTTCTATAACTCTTCCTATATTTCCCATAAAGCTCCATATATGTTTTATTTATTTGTTTGTTTGTTTGTTTGTTTGTTGTTCTGTTGCAATAACAGCTATAACTCTATTTGTCGTATTTTGTTTGATTGGTGATTTGATTGGTGATTTGAGCGTAGCTGATTTCTCCCCTCAAAAATTTTCCTAACTCCCTTATATTGTGCCTGTTGTCAATATTGCTGTGTTAGTTAGTTTCATTTTCTAACCTCCGTGTTGTTTACTTAATTTATTTATGTCTGCTAAAAATCTATTAACTTCGCTATCAGACCTACTTATAAGAAGAGCACTCCACCACTTTTTTTGGTCTTTTTCATTCTTTGCCAATAAATATGTTTTAAATGCAGATTGATTCTTATATTTTTTTATCATTTCTTTTTTCACATTATCATTTGATAATTTATCTAAAATAGATGTTAATTTAGAATTTTGAATTTCTTCTCTTATTATTTGTTTTAGTCTTGTTTTAGTTAATTTCATTTTATTTCCTTATTTTATTTTTAAATAAATATTTAATGTTGAATTACTTTTAAAGTTATACTAACTATTCCATCATCTGTTAATTTTTTATACCAAGTACCGCCAGCATCCTTAGCTCTAATAACTTGGAATGAATCAACCAATTTAAATTCTACATTATATTCATCCATAAAATACCTTGCTGTCGTCCCATGCTTACTATCGGTCCAATCTTTTATTAAGTCTTTCAGCGCTTTATCTCCGCCATAAAAAAAAGTATCAATAACCTCAATGTTTCCCGTCTTAACTCTTGTAGTCTTTCCAAGGTCTCCCCACTCAGCCTTATTCTTAAACATTTTAACTATTTTAGGTGCTGTCATTTTCCCTTCATTTAAAAGTTCTTCTCTTATTATTTGTTTTAGTCTTGTTTTTGTTAATTTCATTTTTTCATCCCCTTATGCTGGTTCTAACCAATCATCAATTGTTTTTTTATTATAATATTCAACACCACCTTTATCCCATTCAACTGTTACTCTGCCCTTATATCCAATATCAGCTATTGTACCTTTCTTACCAGATGAGTTTTTAACTTTTTTGCCAAGTTTGACTGGTCCTAATTTATTTTTAGTTTTTAACCATTTATCAATAGTTGTTAGTTCATTCAATTTCTGAATTTCTTCTCTTATGATTTGTCTTACTTTGTTTTCAACACTTTCATTCTGTTTTTTTGATTCCAAGAATTTTTTTGCCATATATCGTTCTTTTTTATATTCCACTTTAACCCATTTCTTTCTCATTGATTCAGGCATATCATCATAATTTTCTGACATTGAATTATTAACAAACCAAGCAATTCGTCTTGCATCTGCATTTACGATTTTTCTGTATCGGTTTTCTTCTAATGTTTTCATCCATACTCGTATTTCTTTGATTGTTGTTTTTTTCATTGTCTCATTTCCTTATTCTAATTTTAGCACCGCCTGGTTTTATAATACTTACCATTCCTATATTATCACCTTTAGCATTTTTAAAATAATAAACATACCCTACACCAGGAACGTGCTGTTTTTTTGGTTTCATGTTTGGAAATATCTTTTTTACCTGAGCCCAAACCTTCTTGTTTAATGTTTTTTCACCAGTTTTTATTACTGTCCAATCAGCTTCATTCAATAGTTGCATTTCTTCTCTGATGATTTGTTTAAGTTTTGATTTAGTTAGTTTCATTATGAATGTCGTCCTTTTTCCCAAATGATGCTACCAATAGCATCAATCAACCGATTAAAATCTTTAACTTTACCTTTAGTCACTCCACCACCTCCAACTTCGTAAGTGGCTATAACTTTATTATCTAATTTCAATACACCTTTTTCTCCATCAACTGTATTACTCAATTTACCGTGGTCTGTATTGATAACTGATATTTGGGTATCTGATTCTTCATTTAACAGTTCTTCTCTTATGATTTGTTTTAGTTTTGTTTTAGTTAATTTCATTGTATCTCCTAATCCTAAGTTGTTATTTATTCACAATGCATCTTATATCTATGTAATAAATGTATGCAACCATAATTAAGTCTTTAAACTTATTCATTTTCTAATCTCTTAACTATATTCATTATACCTTTATTATTCTTTTTAGCTCCATTATGACTTGACAATCCCTTTTTCCCATCAAAGTTTTTTTCCAATGACTTTGCTACTTTTGGCCAGAAAAGTTTATTGTTGTCATACCATTTTTTACTACCTTGATATATTAGTTTTTCTGCTTTTGACTTGTCTATTGTTACTACTTTACCAGTCTTTTCAACCCAATATGTAACATTTTTATTATCGACTGTCAATACAACAATATGTTCTACTTTACCACCTGAACTATCTATCCAATATTCAGTTAATGGTGCTATATACATTTTAGATTCTGTAATTAAGTTTTCTTTAACTAAAATTTGTGATTTATGTGTTCGTAATACCATACCAGCACCTAAACCAATTCCTCGTTCTTTTGCCTTTTCTATTACTTCATATTTACCTTTACCCAAATCTTTAATAAACCAATCTTTTTTGTTGACCCTACCGCTATCTAAACCTTTATCTAATAGATGTTTTACTATTTGTTTATCTCTGGCAGTTAGATGACCCGATAATACTTTTATTTTTATTTCAGTTAGTATATCTTTTAATTTAATCATTCAATAGTTCCCCCCCTATCTTCTACAAAAGAAATTACATCACGAGTACCACCCCAAACTACAGCACCTTTTGCAACCTTTTTCAAATATTTATCTATATCTTTTCGTGTCAATTTGGTTCTAACACCGTTTACATTAAATCCCCGATTCATCCAAGTATATATATCTGAATTATCCTGCATTACTAACACATCTTTGATTTTTATCTTACTGACCAATGTTTCATTCCATTCAAACCAATTATATGGACCAGTATCTAAAGCTTTAGTTCCAAATTTATCGGTGATTGTCTTTTTGTTTTTCACCATCAATTTAGTTATTTCATCTATGTATATTTTTATATATTGTTGTTTTTCTTTATTGGTCATTGTTCCAACTTCGCCATCATCTTGTATATATCCAAGCGCCTTAGCCTTTTCGTGTAAATCCGCCCAAGTTTTGTTTTTCGACATATGTTGCTGTAGTTTCCATTTTCCTTTAATATTCCCAAGTAATCCATCAAACAAGTGAACATTTAACCATCTTCTTCCACTTTCATCTACACCAGAACCAATATCCTGATTTGCTGATATTAACAACTTACCTTCAACATGAAATAATATACCACCACCCGTTTGTATTCCTTTACCCTGAGCCAAGTCAGAATGTTGTGTAATAGCTGTAAATGTTGATAGCGACTTCTTTGTTCCTATTGATTTTTTTACATTACCATTCACCACATGGTCTAATTCAGTCATATGGAATGCACTGACATTAACATCACCAATTACCTTTTTCATAATTGGAATAGATATTGGAATATTTAATAGATGCACTTGTTTAAATGTTTTATCCACCCAAGCCAATTCTGTAATTAAGTCTTTTAATTTAATCATTTTTTATTTTTCTTTAAAATTCTTTGTTTTTTAATCCACTGCAACCCTCTATTATTTTTAGTAGCTTTTTTAACAAACTTTGAAATGTATTTAGTTACAAGTGAGTTAAATTTCTTCGCTGCATCTTCCACAGATAAATGTTTTGAATTATCCACCAATACAAAGTTTGCCTGTCCGAATAAATTTTGAAATTTACCCATATTGTTTTGGACATCATTCCAAGATTTTTCTAATATATCTTCTGGTAATTTTCGTTTTCTCTTTTTATTCCGTTCGTGTGCTACTTCTAATGATGTATTAACAAAAACCATATATGTATCATATCCAAGTTTCTCTAATTTTTCTTTTTCTTTGGCTATTTTACCATAATTATGACCAGTTCCATCTATAATCATACCAAGGCGGCCTTCGGTATATTGTTTCATTCTTTGTTTTGTTAATTCTTTAGCAAACATTCTTACACTTGGGTCATCTTCTGATTCACCAGTTACTTGTTGAAATATATCATCTGGCCACATATCAATATCAAGATTACCAGTTCCAACAGTTTCAAAACCGAATTTCTTTAATAAAAATTCAAATTCAGAATCAGAATTTACAGTTTTCATTCCTGTATATGATATGTTAATTTTCTCTGGAATGCCGAATAGTTTTGATACGACAAACGATTTACCACTAGCTGGCCCACCTGCCAGAAATACAGCTTTCAGAATACCTTTGTCATCAACACCTTCATTGATGTTCAATTTTATTAAGTCTTTTAGTTTAATCATAATATTCGCTCTACAATGTAATTATTTTTAATAAATCTGTTAGTTTCATCATTTGCTCCTAAATGAATTTCTTGTATTCTTTTTGATGTTCTGGTGTCAATTTATCAAAATTCTTTTTTAATGATTTCTTTAAGTTTGAGAATATACCATCAATATGTTTTAATATAGCTTTTGAATTTGCTGTTTTCTTTCTTGCAGGAACTTTAATTGTTTCATAAGCCATCCAAGTTTGTTTTATCGGTTTAATTACAAAACTAACTCCACTATTTGTTTCAAATGATATTTTACTTTCACCAATGTTTCCATCTTCCATACCATCAATAACAAAAGTAACCCTACACGGTGAATTATGAGCAATTCCATTTGACCATTGTGATTTTGTTCCTAATATAAATGTTCCTTGAATACTTTCATATAATCTTGTATCCCATTTTGCACTATGGTATGAACCTGGAAAATGTTTTTTCATAACACCAACTACATCTTTTGATAATTGTTCTGCATCATTTAGAGTTGCTTCATTCAATTTCTGAATTTCTTCTCTGATGATTTGTTTCAATCTTGTTTTTGTTAGTTTCATTTTTTATCATCTCCTAAATGGTGCGTTAAAACTCATTTTTCTTATTTTTTGTAATTTGTAAAAATCCGTCTCTGTTACAAAGTATTCTTTTTTATCTACTGTAATTCGGAATCCACCTTCACCTGCCAAGTCATAGAAATCATCAAATAATTTTCCCATTCCCAGTCCTCTATAAGTAACTTCCCCATTTTTCACTTTTTTCTTTATATCTTTTATTTTAGATATTGGAGTTACTAC
>Ga0114934_10000042_pt1 | contig 64743 bp, 40 predicted proteins | sample 4SBtaG_2_FD_99695 | JGI IMG/M metagenome (GOLD analysis project Ga0114934, IMG submission 99695) | Deep subsurface microbial communities from Kolumbo volcano to uncover new lineages of life (NeLLi) - 4SBTROV10_white metaG | ecosystem: Environmental > Aquatic > Marine > Volcanic ...
CATTTGCTTTTGCTTTTGCATTTGCTTTTGCTTTTGCATTTGCTTTTTTAGCAGCATTTGCTTTTGCTTTTGCATTTGCTTTTTTAGCAGCATTTGCTTTTGCTTTTGCATTTGCATTTGCTTTTGCATTTGCATTTGCTTTTTTAGCAGTATTTACTTTTGCTTTTGCTTTTTTAGCATTTGCATTTACTTTTGCTTTTTTAGCATTTGCATTTACTTTTGTTTTATTTACACCTCTTGCTTTTTTTGTAGGTTGATTTGCATTTGCATTTACTTTTGCTTTTGCAGATTTTTTTACTGCCCGATTTGATCTTGCATTTACTGGGCGATTTGATCTTGCATTTACTGACTGATTTGATCTTGCATTTTTAGCATTTTTTGCAGGTTGATTTGCAGGTTGATTTGCTTTTGCATTTGCTTTTGCTTTATTTACACTTCTTGCGTTTTTTGCAGGTTGATTTACAGGTTGATTTGCAGGTTGATTTGCAAGTTGATTTGCAGGTTGATTTACAGGTTGATTTACAGGTTGATTTGCAAGTTGATTTGCAGGTTGATTTGATCTTGGATTTACAGGCCGATTTGTTCTTGGATTTACAGGTTGATTTGCAGGTTGATTTGCAGGTTGATTTGCAGGTTGATTTACAGGTTGATTTGATCTTTGATTTATAGGTTGATTTGATCTTGGATTTACAGGTTGATTTGATCTTGGATTTGCAGGTTGATTTGATCTTGGATTTGCAGGTTGATTTGATCTTGGATTTGTAGGTTGATTTGATCTTGGATTTGCAGGTTGATTTGATCTTGGATTTGCAGGTTGATTTGATCTTGGATTTGCAGGTTGATTTGATCTTGGATTTGCAGGTTGATTTGATCTTGGATTTATTCTTGGATTTGCTTTTGTTCTCGATGATACACCAACCCCCTCCCTACGAACATTCATTGCATTTTTGGGTTTCAGACTGGAATTTGGACAAGGAATGCTTTTAAAGCACTGTCCGACATTACCGCCCTTCATTTTGCATCTTTTTTTTGTTTTGCCCATTATATTTATAACCAATAAATTAAACCAACATATATGCGAAACAAAAAGTTATATAGTGAACGCAAAAAACATCATAAAAATTAAAAATCATCAGACATCATAAATGAATTTTCTTCTTCTGTTTTTCCAACGCCCGCTTTCTTATATTCGCCGACTCTTACTTCAAAAAAATTACTCTTTGGTCTAAGTGAAATTAATTCCATAAAATCAAATGGATTTTCTGTTTTCCAAATTTTTTCATAACCCAACTGTGTTACTAATCTATCTGATACAAATTCGATATATTGCGACATTAATTCACTGTTCATTCCAATCAAATTACATGGAATCGACTCAATTATAAACTCCTTCTCTATTTTGACTGCATCTTTGAACATTTTATTAATAATCTCTTGTGGCAATTTATGTTGTATCATTGAATATAATAATACTGCAAAATCAGTATGCATTCCTTCGTCTCTGCTTATGAGTTCGTTGCTGAATGTTAATCCTGGCATTAATCCTCTTTTTTTTAACCAATAAATAGAACAAAATGAACCTGAAAAAAATACACCTTCTACTATAGCAAACGCAATTAGCCGAGTTGCAAAATTACTATTTTTATCATCAATCCATTTAATTGCCCATTCTGCCTTTTTTTTTATACATGGTATCGTTGAAATTGCATTAAATAATTTTGTTTTTTTATCGGGATCATCAATATAAGTATCAATTAAAAGACTATACATTTCACTATGAACATTTTCAATAAACATCTGATATGAATAAAATGCACGTACTTCTGGTATTTCAATATCGTCTATGAATCTCTTTCCCAGATTTTCAATAACAATTCCATCGCTTCCTGCAAAAAATGCCAATACATTCTCTATAAAATACCTCTCGTTAATTGATAATTTCCCCCAATCATTCTTGTCTTTTGTTAATAGTACCTCTTCTGGTGTCCAAAAAGTTGAAACTGCATTTTTATATGCTTTCCATATATGGTTATGTTTAATTGGGAAAATAACAAATCTATTATTTTGTGTTTTTAATAAAAGTTCGCTCATTATTATATAGTGTTTTGAAATCTTTATATAAAAAATGAATTAAATTATCGATTATATTTTATAATTACCACCACAAAATGCTAAATATAAATCAAAACCAAGAATTTAATGTATATTTACTTATATTCCTATTTATACAATTGCCAATTAGAACGAGACCACACTATATATCGTGAATTAAAAATGAAAAATATATTTAATAATATGAAATTATAATACAAATGACCGAATTAGAATTTTATCAACTTTTTCAAATTTTGAAAAAAGAAGCCGAGTTTATCAAACATAAAATGTTATTTAATTTGATTTCAGATTACATTTTTACAATAAAACAAATTAATGAATTACATACACTATTTCCAGATAAAGAATACGATATCACATTTAAATATTTATATTCGAAAATAAAAAAATGATTTTAAATATTGATATCGTGCGAATTATTATAATAATCATGAATAAATTTAATATTATTTCATACAAACATGCAGAAGGATATTCTGCTGATATAGAATGGTGTGGCTATGACCTCTCTACGGGAGCCACGCCAATACAACAACACCACATAGTATTTGTACTTGATAGCAGCTACAGTATGATCGAACGTATTTCTTCAGATAATTCTTCCCCTAAGCACAGCCCATATAAACGGGGCGGATTGCTAAATGATGGGTCAGACGATGAGAGGGTCTTTGAAGAAAATATATTTGGTACATCCGTGTTGCCTTCATTGTCAAATCAAGCACCTAGACGCATTTTGCGCAGACAAAATGCATGGGTAGATGACGAACTACACGAGTTAGATCGTGATGAAAATGGATATTTGGAAGGAAATGTATACAATGCGACCATGTTACCTTCATCAAAAACACAACAAAATCAACAAGTAGCGATGCCGGCAATGAGTTTGCGTCAGGTTAGCTGTCCAGTTGGGTATTCGTCTAGTTATCCAGCAGCGAGGTATTCACAAGCATCAACAAAGGATAAAATAGATTGTAATAGATATTCACAATATAACAAGTACAGTATGCTATGCAAATGTATGGAAAAAGCACTTACATTAATTAAGACATTGTCTAATAATGGTTCAGATATTACTGTAACCATTATTAACTATTCAAGCACAGCAACAGTAAGGACTGAGAATTCGCCTGTAACAGAAGATATAATGTCAAATATTGATGAGTGGTTAAAACCACTGGGTTCCACTAACTTTGGCGATGCTTTATTAAAAGCACGAGAAGTTGCCGGAAAACAAACTGAACGAAAAGTAAGCACTGTTTTAGTGTCAGATGGATACAATACCTCTGGGTACAGCGATGATAAAATTAGGGAAGAGTTTTTTAATTCAGTAGACCTTTCTATTGGAATCGGAAGTGCTTCTGATTACAATGAGGAACTAATGGTTGCAATTGGAAAGGAATTCAGAGGTACACCAGATGAGTATATTTTCAGAGATTCTTTTGCATCATTTGTCTTTGGTTCAACTACATGTGTTGCAAGAAACATCAAAGTCGCCATTTCGACGCCATTTATTACCCCAGTCAGTGGAGATGAAAATGGATTTGAAGTAGAAGATTTTCATTCCCATAGACACCTTCCTTTCTTTGTAAAAGGAGATGCAGAAGTCGTTATTACGTACACACTTACAAAAGATGCACAAGAGAAGACAGATAAATTTGTTATTTCATCTTTTCTCGCAAAGGACAACGACGCAAGTGCAATGGAAATCTATTTGTACTGTGATATTGCGCGAAAAGTTTCTAATGGGCTTGTCAATAAAGAAGAAATTAAAAAATTTATCAAAATTATGGATACGTTTTTGGATGATCACAGACAAGCAGATAGCTGCTCTGGAATCAGAGGTCTTTTAGTTGCTCTCAAAAATAATTTAAAAAGAGCAACCGCCGAGAAAAATTGTCGCACTTTTAAAGGATTAATGAGAAACACCAGTTCGCAAACACAAAAATCCCAGTTCGATTCTGTTACAAGAGAAGTATCCAATGACATTGTCATGGCATTAACTCAATCTGACACCAATGAAAAAGTAGTTTAGTCTACATTGGATTTATAAATCAAAACATACTCCATTTTTTATGATTGAATGGCAAAATATCATCTGTCCCTAGTTTATGCGAAGCATTATAATTAACTTCTCTCTCACAAAAGTCCTTCTTTTTACATCTTGGTTTCTTTTGAACGGCGGCCTTGCCTTGCGGTTTAACGCCATAACAATTTACACCAAATTTAAGTTTGGGATTTGAAAAAAAACCACCATTAACTCCTGGCATGCCACATGAATATTTATTTTTATTACCTTGTCTTTGCAGTTTATCCCATGTACATTTTTGTGTTGGATAATACGCTGATTGTCCTTCAGACCATCCATATGAGCACCAATCTCCGCCTTTATTATATGTTTCAATTACTTCTGTCTTTGTTGCTAATCTTCCTCCATAACTTGCACATTTGCATTTTGCTTGATCGTATGTAAAATCTTGATTACTAATATGAAATACTTCTTTATCATTTTCAAGTTCTCGTTCAGCATATGGTAAACTTTTTGTTTTGCTTTCTTTAATTGCACATGGTTCTAAGGAAAAAGACCCCAAATAATCAAGTAAACTCTTTTTTTGATAACATTCAGATGTGTAATAGTAAATAGTGTTTGCTGCCAATAAAAGCAAGATAACAACAATTAAAATACTGATTGTTTTTAATAAAATATTTGAAACATTTACCGAGGAAATTTTTTTGCCTTTCGAATTTCCTGTTCTTATTAATCCATTGAATTTTTTTGTATTGCTATTGTATGAATTCATATATATAAAATATATATATATTTTTTTATTTATAATAGTCTTCATTTACACTCTCTTGTAAATAAGAACATACGCATGTTGCGTTACTAGCTTATCTGGTTGGATTTCCGTCACCCTTGTATCATTATGGTCATACCACTTTCCATTTGCATTTTTACAAAATGCATGATAATGCCCTCCTCCTGTTCCACCTCCATGATTCGATATGCTTAGAAGATTGTATCTAAGTTCTGTATTGCAATATCCAGTAATCATTGGTGTAATATCAAAATCTTCAATTGGAAAATCAATAAGCATTGTATTTTTTCTATTTGTAGATGTAAATCTTTTAAAAGATATAATCAAATAATTGGAAGGTCTCCATATACTAAGTGTTTTCGTACTCGACCCCTTTTTATCACATTTTTCACATAATCTTTCAACAGTTTCTTCCGTTTCAATATATTTACTCATACAATCATATATTGTTACTGATTTGAGTTTACCTTCAACAACTTCAATTGGAATTGGAAGTTCAAGTGAACAAAATGGTTCAAATTTATGTTCAACCATATCACAATTTTTACAATGTAATACAGTATGATCCTGTCCAAAAAATAATTCTACTACTTTCGAGTACTCCTTTGAATAAAATTTCTTCCATTCGGCAATAGAAGAAACTTCTAACTTATCCTTATTATTTTTAACCGTGCCAGACGTTTCAATTGTGACAGAATAAGATAATGCATTATGTAACATATCTAAGATAGACATTAATACCTCTTGACTGTCGTGTTGGCCCCAGCCCTTAAATTGGGGGTGCATTTGATCTAATGTTCTTTTAAATGATGTCGGTCTGATAATGCAATTTTCTTCCCACAATCCATGCAAGACTCTAAAATATTCCTTGCACATTTTAAATTCTTTCTTCTTTATATTACAGTCTTCTTTAAAAGTTCCTGTTAAAAAATAAAGAGTGAAATCGGGACAATGTCCTAACTGTTGCAATGAAGTGTTTAAAAAACAAGTATTGCCCATGTTAGCTATGCCACTATTACCTTGACCAGATAACTGATCAATTGTTAAATTTTCTGTAATTTCGATTTTAGCCATTTTAATTATAATATACATCTTTAATACAAATCATTATTTAAATCATTTTTTATTAAATAATATTTCATAAATCACCGATAATAATATTATAATGTGGATGTGTGGCTTAATTAGAAAAGCGAATAGCCGCCAACTATTCACAATAGTCCGAATCCGCTATGTCATCATTATAAATTCAAATTTCTTTTTCGGTATCACTCTTTCTAATTACTTTGAACCATTTTGATATATTTTGTAATCCCATCTTTTTATTATCATTTTGCCTTATGATTGCCTTTGTAATTGAATCAGGATCTGTCATAACCAATTCAAATATCTGCATGACTGGTTTTTGAATTTGATGGTCCAAATAATAACGATAATCAATCTTAATATTATTTTTTGAAATATATGATGGATGTTCAATTATATCTCCTTGTAACAATTTAGTTGGTAATCTTTTTTTACACTTATCATGATGTTCGGTACCATACTTATCTTTTCTTATTCGGTGTCTTGTCATTGCTGTTGAATTATACCAACCACCACACACATTACACATTGTTAATGAATCGTCTTGCTTTTTTGTTGTCTTATAATATCTACAAATAGTTACACAACTACTTCTATGATTATGCAAATGATATTTACAATATAATTCCATGCATTTTAAACATTTACAATCTTTTTCATTAATACATTTATTACATATTTTGCATTTTAACTCCTTTTTATCAATATAACAATACGGAATTCTATCATTCGCCCTTGGTTTATTACCCGGATCTCTTAATCCAATTCTATCTGCCAATACTTTATGTGCAATCTGTGTTGGATTACTATATGATTGTGTTGCTTTAACACTTTTTGTTACAATTAAATCATCAATATCGACATTTCCATCTAATAAATTTGCAATTCGTTCTTTATAATACTTTTTTGCTCTTTCAATGTTTTTTGAATTTAATATAATATCTATAACACCACTATAAATATCTTTAACTACCGGTGCATTATCACGTCTTTTTAATACAATTCCCATACTGGTCTGCTTATATTTTTTATTGTCATATTCGTATTTATTGCCAAAATATCTCTTTTTTGAAAATATTGCTAATGGATAAAATGTTTTCTCATACTCTAAATCTTGTGGTTTTTTTAACTTTGTTGTTATATATGCACCTGCCTCCATGCCAACTTCTATTGATTTTTGTAATAATTCTTTGTCATTAATTCTTCCGTATTTTTTGTACAGGTAGTCCTTGAAAGAAACAAATATACTATCGGTGTTAACCAGTTGAATTTTTCCAACACCACATGCAAAAACGCCGTGTTCAGTTTCTAAATCATACACATATTCTTTTTCGGTATTTCTTAAATGAACCATTTTTTTTAATATATTTGGATTTTTCCCCCATTTTTTACAAGAAGTAATCCAATAATAATCAGCATTTCTTTTTGGTTGAATATTTATATATAATTTATCATATCCGATTGATGTTGCCAAGTAATACAAACATTGTGCTGTTATTTTATTTTTAGTTACAAAATTAATTGTTTTGTTTAATCCACAATTACCTGTTTTACTACCGTCTGCATCATAATATCCTTCAAAAAAGGCTTTACGAATACCGAATCCAGCATTTAAAATACAATCTGGAATCAATTTGGCTTTATTTTTATCATAAAATAATGGTCTATATTTATTTACCATATATACAATACTTTCAACTGGAACAAGTTTATATGCTCCACTACTTTTAAGCGAATCTAATATTTTAAACTTAATTGGTTCAACTTTTTCTAATATATTTTTATATTCATTTAATCTATCTAAATTATTATTATTCAAAGCCCAACTATTTTTTTTACCACTTTTACATACATAAGAACCACAACTACCATCTCTCATAAACATACCCCATGCTTTTGCTTCATCTTCCATTATTTCATAAAATGGTGTATAAACATTCAACCATTCTTTAACCATATTTTTAAAATTTCTACCCTGTGTAGAACATTGTTTACGTTTTTTACATAATTTACATTGTTTGCATCGTTTATTTTTATTTGTTTTATAGTAAAAATCTTTATATTTTTCTTTACATTTTGAACATTCATATAAAGTTTCATCTATTTTTTCTTCTTTTCCCTGTTCAGGAACAATACAATCAAACTCTTTAAACTCTGTTGGAAATGTATGTGATAATTTAGTCTCACCAATAATACACTCTTCTGGTTTTATTTTTTCAAATTTTTCATTTATTAAACTATGATCTTCTGTTACATCAACGCATCCTATATGTGTGTTTATTCTATAAATTTTTTTTTTAGTTTTATGTCTGATAACTTTTCTAATTGGATTCCATTTATTTTTAGCCCATACTTCATAATTAACAAATGCTTTTTGTTTTTCGCTTCTATTTGAATCAAATGGTTTAAAATTTATATATTGTACCCACTCATCACTTAATTCTTCAATTGTTTTAATTGTTATTGTTTTATCTGGTCTTCTTAATAATAATGGTTCGTCTCCTGGTACACTATCTCCATATATTAACTTACTACCCTCATACTTTTCTAACGCATAATCTCTCGCTTTAATAACCATACTTCTACCAACGGCTGTCGTAGAAGCAGCCAATTCTTTACAACAAATTTGACTTGTTGTTGCACCTACCTGACCATATACACTATTACAAACAACTTTATACGCCATTTGCAAACCATCTAATACTGCCTTCTGAAAATCATTATATGTATCTTTTATCGATTCAACATTATCTTTATCAATAATATCTGGTTCTTCATGTACCTTGTTAATATAATACTTAGTAATACCTAAAACTTCTTTTTCTTTTAACAATCCAGTAAATTCTTTATCATCTTTTGTTTTAATTGTTTTATATTTAATTGAAGACCTTGTATCTTTTCTTGCTTTCAAAAATTTAACAAGAACTCTTGGGATTAGTCCCTTTGTTCCATCTTTTTTCTCAGCAAATATACAAACTTTTTTACCAATTTTTATCTTATCATCTGCAATTCCTTGAAATGCATCATATTCAATTTCATTATAATTATATTCAGGTAAATTTAGATATTTACTTTCTCCTTTTGATTTAATTAATTTTCCTTCTAAATTATATTCATTGACAACAACTAACATTTCATGTGAAATATTTTCTGCAATCATACTTGAAGGATAAAGCGATGCATAATCCATAACAACAACTGGTTCAAAGTAAATATCTGGTTTTGGTGTGAATACAATTGCACCTTCATATCCATCCTTATCCATTTTATTTCTATCTAATACTTTAATCATCATTTTCTCTTTTCTACATTCTTTTGCAAAACAACTAAAAATCTTAATTCCTTGTCCCCTAAGAAATAAATATGAAAATGGTACACAACATACATTTGCAGCGCCAATATTATTTGATATAACTGCTAATTTCATAACTAAGAAATTTACTAATTCACAATCCTTAATACAATATACTGCAATTTCTTTAATTTTATCTGGTGTTCCAATCTTATAATTATCGAATATTTGTTGTGGTGGTAAATCCAATTTATTTTGATACCATCCAACTTTTATTTTTAACTCTTTGAATTTGATATACATTTCCTTACCATTTTCATTATTTAAAAATAAGTTTTTAATTGATATTTTCTCAATTGTGAACACCTGTCCATTAATTTTACTAATTTTATATTTTTTCTTTACATTTGGTTTATTAATATGTTTTGCACTAATATCAAGACTAATATGTTGTCCAGCAGTTAGTCCATCTGTATTATTACTTGTAATTTCTAAACTATTATCCTTAATATTGATTTTAGTTACATTTCCACTAATGAATTTTTGAGAAACTGCATCTAATTTGTATGATCCTAAATTATAATCTTTTTGAATTAATTTAAACATATCAATACCAACGATACCTTCACAATTATGATATTTTAAAAAATTTTCTCCCAATGCACTTGATGCTAACTTCTTTTCTAAAAATTTCACTTTATGTTTATTATTTCTACTATAAATTTCATTAAAGATTTTTTCAAAATCTCCAAAAACACCACCACACCCATTAACACATCTTTTATAGATATATATCATATCAAACCCCCATATATTGTAACCTGTTATTACATCAGGATCAATATGTTTAATAACTTTTGCCCATTCTAATAATAATTTTCTTTCATTATCACAACATACTAAATCAACACCTTTAATCTTATTGCATTTTTTCAATGTAACCATACTCTTATAACAGCATGTTTGTTCGCCATATTTATGAACTGTTGTTCCAATTTGAATAATTTCATCATATCTTCTTTCTGGTTTAGGAAATGAACCGTCTAAACTAGAACATTCTATATCAAATGACGCTATCACAATTGGCGAAATATCTTTTTTATCATATGATTTAACATTCTTGCTTTGACATTTAATCTCAAATTGACATCTTGTTTCGGTATCCATAATAATTTCATATTTTTTTGCCTTAATTTTTAACCATCCAGCAGGATTTGCATTACAATCATGGAAGAAACGTAGTAATGGAGATATGTTACTTTCGTAAATAGATTCGGAAAAATCAAATACTTCATTTCCTATTTTAAATAATCTTACATGACACTTGCCATATTCTTCAATTGTTTTTTCTCTATTAGCCCACTTACCCTCTAAAACATTTCTAACACTGTAAAAACATCCAATATTTTCACATATAATTTCAACAAATTTAAATTTCTTTTCATTTTGAAACCCATATAACTCCTTGCGTTTTATTAATTTACATTGGTATACACTGTCTTTTAAACTTGCATAAACTTTCATCTTTAATTGTTCTTTAAATCTTACCAAATGACTTCTGCTCCAATTATCAGAAACTTTAATATATAAATAAGGATGGTAGCCCACTATTTTAACAAAAATACTGCATTTTTGATCTGTTATTCCGTATGCTCTTATTTCAAATAATCTTTTTGATTTTTTATAATTATTATCGCTATTATTTTCAGTGTCTGAGTCATCTGTTTTTTTCCAAAAATCACTACAATTCCAATCAATACATTGAAATATAACATCGTCTTTACTTGAGTTAAATGATATATCTTGATCATTCCTAAAAAGGTTTTTTTTTATAATTACCATAATACCTTGGTATGCTAACATAAGTTTAAGCAAAAAAATTTATCATTTTTTTTAATATTTTTTATAAAAAAATGATACTAATATTGACAATAATATATGCAACTTGTTTGCGAATGCTTGATCAGAAGATATTGCAAAAATCAAAGACACATAATGTGTTACGAGACTTAGAAAAAAACTTAAATATTGTTTCAAAACCAAGATATAAAACCCCCAGTTTATCACACAGAGAATATAATATATTTTTAAAAATTGGTGGTCTTCCTCACAACAAGAAGAAGATAAAAAAATAGTTGCTTGGTGGAATAGCGCCACATTATAATAATATAATATAATATAATATAACACAATAATATGTATATCAAATTTTATCCTGATTTTTTTAAAAATAATGGAGGAATCAACACCAAAAACCTATTAAAACGAAAAGATATTATGAAAAAATATTATAAACAATTTTTAAAAAATAAGTTGAACTTATTAATTATGGATGAGCAAATGGCAGCTGAATTAAAAATTAAACATAAATATCATGCGTTATTAACAAAACCCAATAGATTATTCGTTTATTATAAAAATAAGACAATGTTAAATCTTTTTATCAAATATTATAAAGCAGGCGCAAAAATATCAAAAAATAAAAAATTTAACAATTTAATATTAATATATAGCCAATTCATTTATTTGATAATTGGGATTAAAAAATACAAAAACATATTAGTTAATATAATAGTTAATGGGCAAAAAATAAGCAAAAATAAAGAAAAAAAATTATTAAATAAATCAAAAGATAAAGAAGGGTATATATCTTATATAAAATTTTATAATTTAAAATATAAATATTTAATAACCAATAAAAAAAAATTTAATAATGATTTAAATGAAAATATAAAAGAAACGCAGCATATATATAAATCTGCAATAAAATTCTAATGAAATTTCAATTATTATCTATTATTCTAATATATGGTATTAGCGTCATTTTCTAATTATTTTGCAATAGGAGTTATTATAATTGTTATTTCAATGTATTATGAAACAAAACAAAACGATCTAATATACATCAAATCAACAATTGACGGAAGAAAATATTTAGTAAGAAATTTACCAGATAAAGATAAATCATCTAACATGATGGCTCAAATTCGTGAAAATTTAGTAACAATTCGAGATTATATGTCAGCAAATTACAATAAAGACCCGCGAACAGAAAGACTTATTAGGAAGTTTAATCCTGAAAATATAATGGAAACTGAAAAAGGAAGCAATTATACCTCTTATTCAATAAATAAAGGAGAAAAACTTGTTTTTTGTTTAAGATCAAAAGATGGCAAAGATACATTAATAGATATGAATACAATTACATTCGTGGCATTGCATGAGTTATCTCATATTTTGACTGAAAGTGTGGGTCATACTCCTGAATTTTGGAAAAATTTTAAATTTATATTGGGTTTGGGTGTTAAATTGGGAATTTATAAAAAAGTTGATTATTCTATAAATCCAAAAGAATATTGCGGAATGAAAGTAACTGATTCACCACTTACAAATTAAATAGTTAATTTATTAACAATGTCTTTTCTCATACTTTCTTTCATTAAAAAAATAGTTCCTAAATTAAGTGTAACATATTTGCCTGATTGTCGAACAATATTATTTGTATCGATATTAAATGATTCTTCAGCAAGTTTGTCATTTACAAGACCATCTCTGTCCCAAACAACAACAACCAATTTAGTAATATCTGGTTGTTTTGAAAATATAAACATTTCGTCGTGCCATTCTGGTTTAGAAGAATCGTTTTTTACTGAAGAGTATTTTTTTTTATTACCATAGCGCAATTCGATAAATACATCGTTATTGCTTGCTACGTCACCAAATGGTAAATTATATGCCTTGTATAAATTGACGAATATTGCTTCCATTATATATACATAAAATATATTTTAGAAAAATAATCGTAATATTAAATATATATTAACATGTTTTGTAATTTAAAAATAGTTAATCCGTATTTTTCAGTTATTTTAAAAGACCGTAAAGATAACAAAAGATTTGTTTTTGTTGGAACTGAATATAAAAATGAAATATTAAAAAAAATTGAGAACAAAAAAATTATAACCATTTCTGATAAAAAAAAATTTATTAAAAAGTTTGGTTCAAATTATGATTGGCTAACTTACAAAGGCGATATTAAATTTATTAAATATTACATTAACGTCGATGATACAATTCAAAATTTAAAAACAAAAATTTTTGTTTTATTAAATGAATATATAAATATAATTGCTCCTCCTGTAAATCAACAACTATATTTGCGGTCTGGTAAAATTATTGGAAATCAGTTTAAAGATATAGAATCTATAACCAAAAATAAATTCAAAATAGACAAGGAGTTTGTTGACGACGATGGGTTTAAAAAAATAAAAGAAATTTTAAATAAGTCAAGTAATTTAATAATGGATGAAATTGATATATATGATAAAAATAAATACAATATTTATTGTATTACATTGGAGACAGTAATAGAGAAATTAACAAAAAAAGAGATAAAAATCGATAATTTTGTTATAAATGGTTATTTAAGAAAATATTTTCCAAATATGAAAATGAATATTACACCATCTGTTGAAAAAAAAAGAATTGATAATTTCAAATTAATGATAGACAAAAATGAATATATTATTAATTTAATTAAAAATACCAAATGTTTAGATTATTGTAATTGCAATATTACTCAGACAATTTTTCATATTAATACGGATATTTCATTTAATTTAGTAAATATTTATAATTTTTTAAGAAGAAGTTTGAGTAATGACCTTATATATATTAAATTCAGAGATTATGAATGGGATTCACCATTTATTTCTCTTTATAAAGAATCAATCAAAGATAATATAATTACAAAGGATAGATTGATTAAATGGACATACAAGAAGAAAAAATTTGGCGATGATATTAAAATTATTATTCCAATTAAAGGATTAATGGTTCGTTATTTTTTATATGAGATTCGAGGTGAAAGAAAATATTTAATTATAAATTTTTTTGAAAATGGAACAATTGATATTAAAATGAGTTTTTTAGAGGAAAAACATGCAAATATAAAAGATTTAAAAAATGGTATTGATAACTTTAATATTATTATTAAAAAACTAAATAAATATTTAGGATTAAAAATACCTGAAAGCAAAATAAAAATTGATAATAATAAAGGAAGGGTATTTTTACAAAATATAAATTTTAATTTTATTAATGTAATAACCAATTTTAAAAAAAAAATAATATTTAATTCAAATGATTTTTTAAATTTTGTTAAACTGTTTACTCCATTTGTTTCACCATTGGTTGATGAAAAAACAAGCGAAAAATCAATAACATTTAAATATAAGAGAGTTACAAATTTTCAAAATAAACCAGCAATATATAGTGAAATAAGTAATTTAAAAAATATTGGTGTTTCTGACAATGATATATTAATGATATTAGAAGAAAAATTTCATCGGTCAAAGACAGAAGCAGATAATTTATTAAAAGATTGGAAAAAAAAATATGGATTTTATGGACAAAAAAATGTTAAATTAAATAGTTTTGGGATCGACTGTGTTATAAGTGCATCCAATTTATATATTAAAGGAAGTAATAACATTGAAACAATTACATTTGTAAATAAATTTATTTTAACACTATCTGAAATATATTTAAATTTAAAAAAATATAAAAAAGATAAAAAATTTATGAAATATGTATTATCTGATAAAAGCATTGATAACCTTTTTGATTATGAAGATGAGGATATAAATGACAATGATGTAGATTTAAAAGAACTCGAGAATAATTCAAATAACGGATATGATAATGTTGAAGATCTGGGCACAGTTGAAGATATCGAAGAATATTTATATGATTATGATACGGAATTGGACAAAGATAAAAATGAACAAATAATTGATGAAATTTCTAAATATATGCCAATCCCACACGAAGATGTTCAAGCAGAGATGAAATTAGATTGTGATGATAAAATAGAAGAACTAGGAACATGCGAAGATTTTTGTAACGATAATTCATATTTTTTAAGAAGATTACAGCAATTCGATACCAAATTATTTAAATTTTCTTCACCAGATAAAAAAATGTATTCAAAATATTCTAAATCTTGTCAAGCACCTGATTATGGCCAACCCGTTATTTTGCAATATGACCCAAAGAACTATTCAATGGTTGATCAAACATCATATACATATTCTTTTCAATATGGTTCAAACGAAGACCATATGTATTGGTATATTTGCCCTCGTGTATGGTGTCCATATGATCAAATACCTATTAAATATGATGTGTTAACTAAATTCAGAAAAAGAGAAACAAGAAAAGGAAAAGCATGTATTGTTGCGAAATGTCCATTTGGAGATCATGATGTAATTATTCGGTCAAAAGATTATATTTATCCTGGGTTTATTACTAAAAAGAGTCATCCAGATGGATATTGTTTACCATGTTGTTTTAAAAAATCCCAAGAAAATCCAAAATATTCATCACATAAGGTTTTTAAAAGATGTTTGGGTTTAGCAAATAACGGTAATGCAAATGCAACAGATATCGAATATATATTGAATAAAAATTCGATAATTGATAAAAACAGATTTGGTTTATTAAATCCTAGTTTAGGAAAATTATTAAAATCTCAATGTGAATCAGGCTATCTTAAAGAAAATACAACTTGTTATGTAAGAAAAGGAATAACAATAAATGATAATCAATCGTTTTTAGAATGTATTGCAGATTTGGTTTCATGTGATAAATCAGATACAATTAATTTAAAAGATTTAAAAATACATCTAATTGAAAGTTTAACACCTGTTTTATTCAAAAGCTTAAATAAGGGATTATTAGAACTAACATTTAATATTAATGAAAAAAATCCATTGGAAAATTTTAAACAATTTTTATTAAATCCAGATACAATTATTGATGAAACATTTTTATGGGATTTTTTATCTCGCCCGGGTATTTTAAATCCAGTAGGAACAAATATAATTCTTTTAGAAGGCTATAATATTATATGTCCGGTTGCACAAGATTGCAATGAATTTTATAATATCGAAAAACCAACATACATTATTGTTAAAATGAAACAATATTACGAACCAATTTATAAATTAGAAAAATACAGTACTAAAACAGAAATGATATGTACTTTTACAAATAATTATTCAATTGTTAATGAATTAATTGATATTATTAAAAATAAATGTAAAAACAAGACATTAGATTGGGAATTGATATTAAAAGAAAATAAAAAATTGTATGATATTGATTATAGTTGCGAATATAAAAAAGAAAATACATATTTGGAAACAGTTGATGCATTAAATAAACAAGATATCACAAAACAAGTTATAGATTCATATAATAGAATGCATGGTATAATTATTAAAATGAATTATAAGAATGTTTTTATTCCAGTTAGACCAGGTGCCATTGATGTTGATATTGATATTGTGGATGAATATGATTTATTAAATTTTCAGGATGCAAATAAATATTTAAATGAAATTGCTAAAACAACAAAATTACCAGTCGCACCCAAATATAAGTTATTATCATATGATAATAATAAATATATTATTGGATTAATAACAGAAGGCGGAAGGATATTACCAATAGAAAAAACAATTGATTCAAAAAAATATAAATTACCATCAAGAATACATACATTATTTTTAAATATCGACAACAAAATCGCAACAGACAGTATAGAATCAGATGATAGAATGGTTATAATTAAAAAATTGGAGTTTGAAGATGAAACATTCGAAAGAATAAGATATACATTTTCAAAAGATTATAATAATAAATATAGAAAAGAAATAAAGAATTTAATAACAGAAGAAAGCGGATTAAATATTTTTGATGATGTTCGCAAGTTGATTTCGAAATTTGTAAAAAATATCACATATATTACAAAAACGCCAGTGAATTTAAAAGATTATTCTAAACCAAATGAGAGATTGATGTGTAAATATAGTGTGGGACAAGATCCTCATTGTATTTGTAAAAATCAAAAATCAAAAATTTTGGTTAATAAAATTAATATGATTACTGGACAAGACAATTTTGATATTATTGTTTCTAAATTAACAGAAGAACTCGTTAAAAATTCTTTTAAAAGAAATGAATTATTAAAGGGACTTGTACCGGATATAATAGATAAAAATCAAATTAAACCTTTGAAAAATGAAATAATATTAACAGAAAAAAATATAGTACAACAAGTTGATAATTTATTTAGCATTAAGAAAAAATATAACATAATGAAATATGGTGATTATGATTATAAACAACCAAGTATTTTAACTGATAAACCATTCTTATTAAAAATTGATATATCAAAACTGGAATCATTATCATCATTTTGGGCAGATAAATTGGGTTCTTTATTTAACGTTCATTATAAAAAATATGCCGAAAGCAGTTTGTTTGAAGCACTTTCTAAAATTGCAAATATTTTAGCGGGATCACAAGACTATTCGCCAGATGATATTAAACAAATTATAATAAAAAAAATAGAAACATATGAGGAAGATTTGAAGAAAAAATACGATGATCAAGGCAGTAAAAAATCATTAATTGATATATTTAAATTAACTGATTATAATTTATTTAAAAATGCAGAAACTTTATCTGATATTGAAATAATTATTAAAACAAAAAATTACCAAGGAAGCATTATTGATATAGAAATATTTAATAAATTTTTTAATATAAGTTGTTTAATATTGGATAAACGTATTTCACAAAGCAACCCATCTGGTTTTAAAATATTAGGAAATTATGATAAATATTTCATATTATATAGCGAACGAATTAAAAATATGAAAGTATTTAATTTAATTCAGAAAAAAGAACAAATAATTTTTTATCAAAAAGTTATAAAATAATTTAAAAAATGATATTTTTTATGTAAAATATAAAATATACGATTAATAACATGAATAATGATATAATACAAAAATCAAAACAATGGTATAATATTCGCCGTAAAATGATAACAGCAAGTGATGTTGCGGCAATTTTGGGTTATAATCCATATAAATCAAAATTAAATGTTTTAGAAAAAAAAATTAATAATATTAATAATAGTAATTCCGCAATGGATCATGGAAATAAATTTGAGCCATTGGCAATAAAAGAATATGAAAAAATTAAAAATACAAAAATTATAGATATAGGATTGATTATTCATCCTCAATATAAATGGTTAGGAGCAAGTCCAGATGGTTTTGATAAAAAAAATAATATTTTATTAGAAATTAAATGTGTATATACAAGAAGTGTAAAAACAATACCATATTGGTATTATATTCAAACTCAAATTCAGATGGAAACGTGTAACAAAGAATATTGTGATTTTTTCCAATGCAAATTTAATAAAATAACTGAAAAATTAGAGGAATATTCATTAAATAGAATTAAAAGAGACTACGAATGGTTCAAAAATAATATTAATAATTTAATTAGTTTTTACGATGATTTAAAATACTGTTTAAAAATTAATAGAGTCAATATAAAAAGAAAAAGAAGTCACAGTTATATTGACTGGGAAAAATATGCAAATATGAATGATTTAACTAATTTTGCAAATAATGATCCCTTAATTGATTATTTAGAAATGTATGGTGATATTACCAAAAAAGATAAAACAAACGATTTTTTTAATTACATTAATTTTTTGTTAGATAAATTTAAAAAAAATATTTTCAAAAAATTATCATTAAGTGTAATAGTTTGTCGAACAAAGCAATATAAAAGTTATGAACTTTACAATGAAACACTAAAACATATTAAAAATAAAATTCCAATTATCATAAGACCATTGTTAATAGATGATAGCAATGAAGTATATGCTGTGCCGGATATTATAATCAGAAATGAATACATCAAAAATATTTTTGGAATCGACTGTCCTGGTACTGGATATTCAATTATTAATATTGGATACAAAACTTTTAAATTAGGGGATGAGCAACCACCATATGTTAAAAATCTGTCAAAAGATCTTAAAATAATTTTTCATCAGCAAAATAAAATATTAAATAAAATTCAAAAATCAAAACAAAATCTAGTATATGTTCTGGGGAAAAAAGAGATCCTAGGCAAATATGAATGTATTGATAATAAAATTAATAAAAAGGGTGAAAGGGGCATTGAATGGTTAAAAGAGCTAAGGAAATATGGATGTAATTGGAATATTTATAATCCAGACCGGTGGGAATTATATCCTAATATGTGTAATAAACATGATTATGGGTGGAAAAAATACAAAAAATATTTAGCAAATATGAATAACGAATTAACCTTAATTTGGAGAATTGGAATCAACAAAAGAAAAGAATTACATCATTCTAAAATCATGAAATGGAATCATTTAAAAAAAGAAGACGTTAGTGAACATATATATGAAATTATTAAAATTAATAAATCAAGAATAAATAAAATTGCAAATATGGTTAATAAATTACCAAAAAAAGAGCTTACATTTTATGTTGATTTTGAAACAGTATGTGATTTATCAGTGCCGGATGATGCAAATTATAATAAATCTGCAATTTTTATTATAGGGTGTGGGTATGAAGAAGAAGGAAATTGGGAATTTAAAACTTTTAAAATAAATAATTTTTCTAAAAGTGAAGAAAAAAGAATTATTGTAGAATGGTATGATTTTATGAATAGTTTTAAAAAAAAGTACAATGTATATCATTGGACACATGCAGAAGTTACATTTTTAAAAAAAGCAATTCAAAGAAATAATATAAGAGGAATAAAAATAGAATTTTTTGATTTATATAAATATTTTATTAAAAATAAAATAGTCATTAATGGTGCATTTAATTATAGTTTAAAAAGTATTGCAAAAGCATTATACAATAATGGATTAATAGATTCGAAATGGGGGAACAATGATATTGACGGACTTATTGCATCTCTATATGGGTGGTTAGAACTAACTGAAAATAACACCAAATATTCGAAAGATATCATTTATTATAATGAAATTGATTGTAAAGTGTTATATAAAATAAAAAAAATAATTTGTACCATCTAAATCGCTGTGCTCGTGTTGTGTTCCGGTGTATTTATTGTTGATTTATTATGTACTTTGTGTGCGTAGGGTCTTCAAAATCTGAAATTTTTAGGGTTTCATTTCTTACAATACAAAATTTAATATGCCATGAAGTTTTAAATTTCGATATTATATTTAATGTATAAAAATTATTTTTAATATTTTTAATATCAAATATGAAACCATCATATATATATTGTTCGCCGATAATTCTAATATTATATTCCGATAATAAAACGTATTTTTTAGATTTATATATAGAGAACGCGGTGCATAATAATATTTTTTCATTAAATTTAAAAATATCTAAATAATAGTTTTTATTTTTCCACAAATTAATCTCAAATATTTCAGAAGTAAATATTGGTGTTTTAATATAGAAATTATAATCTGTTGTAACTACCCTATTGGATGTTCCATCATAGTATAAGTCTATTAATTTGATATTCATTTCTTTTAATTTTTTATTATTCAAACTTAATAAATTTGATATATTAAAAAATAATTTAAATTGTTTAGTCAAAAATAAAGAAAATAAATCTTGGCCAGTATATTCGAAATTATAATATAATCGTTCTTCTGTTTCTTTTTTTATTGTTTCGATAATATGTTTTATAAATAAATTATTTTTTTTGCTTGCAATAAAAGCAATATTTAAATTATATTTATCTCTTAATAAAATAAGTTCTGAACCTGATATAATCTTATAAAATGAACAATCTATTGAAAAATAATTGTTAATAATAATTCCACCATTCAAATATAATAAGCAATAGTTACCAAAAATAATTTGTGATAGTTTTGTTGGAAGATAATCAAATGTATTTAAATAATTATTTAGTTTTTCTTTAATCAACTTTCGTAGATTATCAATATTATAATATTCATATGTGAAATATAGATCATTGTAATTAACCAAATTTTGAGTATTCATATAAATTTTATTATTAATTTTAATGTCATCTGTTATATTTTTGATTAAAAAATTACCCAAATAATCAACCTTCATATAATTAATTTTTTTGTTATTATTTTTAATTGAATATAAATAAAAATTATTATTAAAACATTCAATTTTATAAATTTTTCTATCATTTAATACGAAATCACATGAATTTTGAATAATTTCATATTTATTGTTTAATTTGACAAACATATATGAGTTATTGTCTTTCGCAATTAATACAATTTTTTTATTATGAGTATTCAATATTTTATCAATAATATATTTATTATTTAATTTTATATCATTTTGTGTATATTTTTTGTTGTGGACATCTACATAATATATTTTATTATCAGAAATTATATTAACAATATTATTATCAATATTTTTTTCAGTAATTATATTTTTGGATAAAAAATTTAATTTCCAATTATCTTCATACTCTAATTCAGTATTTATATAAACAAGATTATATGAATTATTATGTTGATTTAAAAATATATATTTTTTTTGTGAATATAATAAAAAATCCAATTTGTCCGAATTAAATGAAAATTTAATATATTTTTTGAAATACAATTCGTTATCCATAAAAAAGTATAATTTTGCATCATTTTTATTTTTAACTATTAAGTGTAGCATTTCATTAAATGTGAATATTGTAAATATTTCTTTTGGTAGTACATTATTGTAATGAAGTTGTTTAACCTCTGAATAATAATTTAAATTAATTTTATTATTTTTTGTAAATTTATTTCTAATTGTTGTACGATAAACTTTTTTATTTTTCCATAATTCTGCATAATATGACGGATCATCTGAACTGGTGTAATTTGTATATCTGTGTTTAAAAAGAATTTCATTATTGAATGATATTATATCATTTTGATTATATTTGAACAATCTGATTTTTGTATCACCAACAGTATTATCTCCTTCTTTTAATATTAATCTTCTATTCATTTTTTTTAGTACTTTTTTAAATAACAAAGGACCAGTTATTGATAGTGCACCTTTGCATTTCAAATTTCCATCATCCATGATCAACTCATCTTCATAATATTTATTATTATTGATTGATTCAACACACGCTTCTATTAAATTTTTTATAATTATATTTTTTTTTGTGACTGCTAAAAATCCTTGAAAAATACCACCCCCACTCGCTTTTAAATCTAAGACAGTCACCATATCATAATCGCCAAAAAAATAATCTTCTAAATTTTTCAAACATATCAAATCCATATCACAATATATCCCCCCCTCAATATATAATTTACAATATCTCCATAAATCCGCTTTCAATGCTCCCGGTATTAATTTGTTGTATGCATTTAAAATGTCCAATACAAAATTATTTTTAATAAAATCTCTGCATTCAAAATCATCCGATAATTCATATTTATATGTTTTATTCAATGTTTGCCATGATTTAGTTGCTATTTTATAATTGCCTGTTAGATTGTGTGTTTTCCATGTTTGAAATAAACATTTGGGTATAATCATTTTTTTTGACAACTCGTCGGAACGATTTATATCTACTATTATATTTTCATATACATTGATTATAATATTATATTTGTAGTTATCGGTATTTTTATTTTTTGAATATAAATTCCCCTTTGCCCTAATAATAAAATCTTTTAATTTTTCTAATACTTTTTTGGATGGTTTATTTCTAATATATTTTGTGATTTTGTCTTTGTGATAGCATAAATTTTCATAATTTGTTGTTTTTAATAATTCTAAAATACCATAATCATTATATGTGAATCCATTGTTATAATTCATATAATAATATTTAATATATATAATTTATTAATTTTACGAATATTATTATTTGCAAGACAAGGACAAAAATAAGGACAAAAACAAAAACAAAAATAAGGACAAAAACAAAAACAAAAATAAAAACAAAAATAAAAACAAAAATAAGGACAAAAACAAAAATAAAAATAAACATATATGTGAATGTACAAAATTTAACTATCGAACAACTACACATACATTCTTTGCCACATTTCTTTATTTAGATCCTTGTCTTTATTTCTCATTAATTTTATAATATTATCTTTTGTTAATGTTAAAGGAAATTCGATATTATCTAATCTAAAATCAAACTTCATATCAGTATATCTCATTAAATTTAATTTTAAAATAATAGTTTCTAAACATCTTTTTAATTCCCTCACACCTTTTTCATTTGTAAATGTTAAAGCAATAAATTTTAAAATATCGTCGGTAAAAATAATATCTTTTTTTTTTAAACCTATATTTTCAATAATTTCTTTTATCAAATATTTTTGTGCTATTTTAATTTTATCCGATAACTCAAACCCCTTTACATTAATTGTTAAAATTCGATCCTTTAAAATTGGATTGATTTTAGATGGATCATTGTATGAAAACACAATTAGTGCACGCGATAAATCAATATCAATGCCTGCAAAATATTTATCATGAAAATCTGAATTTTGCGTAGAATCTGTCAAATGTGTTAAAATACCGACAATTTCCTCGCCATGTTTTGTTTCGCTTATTTTATCTAATTCATCAAAAAAAATAATAGGATTCATGCATTGTGTTTCCATTAAAATTCCAGCAAGTCTTCCATGAGTTGCACCCTCATATGTATATCCATGCCCTTCCAAAAAAGACGCATCAGTTGCACCGCCAAGTGTTATAAATGCGAATGGTCTTTTTAATGCTTTTGCTAAACCATTTTTCAAAATAGTAGTCTTCCCAGTTCCAGGTGGACCCCGTAATGCAATAACGCTCCCCTTTGATTTCGGATTAGAAATCCATTGTGCTAAAATTTGTAAAATTTTAAATTTTGTTTCTTGCTGCCCATATACCGAGTTGTCTAAACATTTATATGCATTTTTGATAAAAGAATTTATATTTTTGTGTGAATCTGTTTTTTTAATTGGCATTTCAATATATTTTCCAAACGGCAATTTATCAAGCCCATGCATATATTTTTTTAGTTTATTATATTCAGATGCCATTGGATTCATTTGCTGAAATTCAACTATTTTATTCAAAATAATAGATTTATTTGAAATTGGTATATTCGATTGTAATATTTTTATTTTTAATGGAATATCGGTCTTTGAATAATTAATAACTTCAAGATTTTGTCGTTCGATTTGATCTTTTTCTTTTTTTGGTAATTTTTTAAAGTATTTTGTTTCAGGCATATTTAAATCAACACTATAAATTCTTTTTCTTTTTCTTTTTCTTTTTCTTTTTCTTTTTCTTTTTCTTTTTTTATCTTCCCTGCGTATTGCTTTATCTAATTTTTTTTCATCATCTGATTCATCTGATTCATCTGATTCATCTGATTCATCTCCACAAGTTTCCTCTATTTTTTTGTTAATTGCCTTATATACTTTTTGTCCCAAAATTTTTGCGAGTATTTTTAACTGCTCATCCTCTTTTATTCCTTCATCGATAACTAAAAAACCATCTTCATAATCATAAGAATCTTCCTTTGGATCATACTCTTCGTCATCATCTGTATCATCTATATCATCTATATCATCTATATCATCTGTATCATCTGAATCATCTGTATCATCTGTATCATCTGCATCATCTGTATCATCTGCATCATCTGTATCATCTGTATCATCTGTATCATCTGTATCATCTGTATCATCTGCATCATCTGTATCATCTGCATCATCTGTATCATCTGTATCATCTGTATCATCTGCATCATATGCATCATCTGTATCATCTGTATCATCTGTATCATCTGTATCATCTGTATCATTTGTATTATCTTTTCCTAATTCAATTTCATTATTAGATACCAAAACATTAGATAAATCATCTGAATCAGATGAATTTGATGATGAATCAAATTTAATACTTTTAATCACTTTAAATTCAATGTTTTTATTTTTTTTACTCCTTGTATTATCTGCGGGTGTTTTAGAGTTATTTTCATTCGACATAATTATAATATAATAGCATGTTTATTCTAAGTAATGAAACTAAAAAAAATATGATAATTTTTTATATAAAAAATATAATATATAATATTAGTAATGTCTAAACTTGTCCACGAGCTTCAAAATGTTAATAACATTGAAACAGTAAGATCTATCCAATTTGGAATACTCAGCCCGGAAGAAATTAAAGAAGCATCTGTATGTGAAGTATCTTTTCCCGAAACATATGATGGAACTGAACCAAAAATAAATGGCTTATTTGATCCCCGTATGGGTGTTCTTGATTTTGGTAGATTGTGCCCGACAGATGAAAATGATAATGAATTGTGTCCCGGTTTTTTTGGACACATTGAATTGGCAAGACCAGTATTTCATTACCAGTTCATTCCTATTATTATTAAATTATTGAGATGTGTTTGTTTTAGATGCTCAAATATATTAATTGACAAATCTTCCCCAAATATTATCGCGGAAATTGGAAAGAAAAAGGGTAAAAATAGATTCGGTCACGTATATTCTAAAATAGCAATAAAAACAAAAAAATGTAAATACAATGATGGATGTTTTGCAGACCAACCTAAAAAATATGTAAGATTGGCAGCAGATAAAATTAAAGAAAAAGACAATATTATTAAAATTATTGGTGAATTTAATGAAGCATCATTAAAAAAGAGCGATATTAAAACACATCAATTATTTACACCGGAATTGTGCAGAAATATATTTAGAAATATTTCAGAAGAAGACTGTGAACTACTTGGATTTTCTAACAAATATAGTAGACCAGAATGGATGATTTGCGAAGTTCTCCCTGTTTGTCCACCATTTGTTAGACCATCTGTGAGACAGGATAATAATCAACGCGCTGAAGATGATTTAACACATGCATTATTGACAATCATTAAAACAAATAATCAGTTAAGACAAAAAATCGAATACGGTGCGGATAAAAGAATAATTGACCAATATGAAGGGGCATTGCAATTATCTGTTGCAACCTATGTTGATAATGATATTCCAAAAGTATCTCCTATTTCACATCGCTCCGGAAGACCATATAAAACATTGAGGAAAAGATTAAAAGCAAAAGAGGGAAGAATTAGAGGAAATATTATGGGGAAAAGATGTGATAGATCAGCGAGAACTGTTATCTCTGGCGATCCAAATTTAAGCATTGATCAATTCGGTGTACCTATTAAGATTGCAATGAATATTACTTATCCTGAAATTGTAACTAAATATAATATGGGAGATATGTATGAATTAATTAGAAATGGACCATATGTTTTTCCTGGTGCAAAATCAATTGTTAAAAATAATTACGATTGTAATGGAGTACCATCGCCATGTGAATTATTGTTAAAATATGTTGATCCCAATACATTAATTTTGCATGAAGGAGATGTTGTCAATAGACATTTACAAGATGGAGATATCGCATTATTCAATCGTCAACCGTCACTTCACCGAATGAGTATGATGGGACACAGAATTAAAATAATTCAAGATGATACATTCAGATTAAATGTAACAGTTACAACACCATATAATGCAGATTTTGATGGTGATGAGATGAATATGCATGTCCCAAATAGTTTACAAACAATCGTCGAATTAGAACAGCTAACATTGTGTCCACGGCAAATTATTAGTCCAGCATCATCAAGACCGATTATTAAGATTGTTCAAGATACATTGGTTGGTGCTTATTTATTTACAGCAGAAGAAAATAGGATAAGTGAATATGATATGTATAATTTAATTATGTTTAGTAAAACATTTAATGGTAATTTTTATCCAAGTAAAAAAAAAAATAATAGCAATGGTAATAAAAAATGGACTGGACAACAAATATACAGTTTGCTTTTACCAGATTTAACAATAAAAAAAAAAAGTTTTGATGTTATTAATGGAGTATTGGTTAAAGGCCAGTTGAATAAATCAATTATAAATAGCAATTTGCTTCAAACAATTCATAATATGTATGGATGGGATGAAGCAAGAATATTTTTAGATTCAACACAGTATTTATTAACAAGATGGCTCGTTAATCATAGTTTTAGTATTGGATTTGGAGACGCACTGCCTCCAAAAAAAATAAGAAAAGAAGTAAAAGTAAAAATTAATGATGCCATTGATAGTATATATGAATTGATTCATAAAGTTTATAAAGGGGATTTTTATGATAATTTAGATAACGAGTTAAGAAAACAATTATTTGAATCTGAAATCATGGTTAAATTAAGTCAGGGAGTTGAAAAAGCATCGAGTCAAATGATTGATTATATGAAAAAACACAGTTCAAAAAACGGATTTTTAGTAACTATTCCTGAAACGGGTTCTGGTTCAAAGGGCAGTTCGATTAATGTTTCGCAAATTATGGCGGCACTTGGTCAACAAGATTTATGGGGAAAAAGAATCGCATGTGGATATACTGATAGAACATTGCCACATTATCCTAAAGGAGACCAATCACCAGGAAGTAGAGGATTTATTAAAAATTCATATATCGAAGGATTAACACCAACTGAAAATTTTTTTCATACTATGTCAGGAAGGATTGGTGTAATTGATACTGCAATTAAAACAGCATCATCGGGATATATATCAAGAAGATTGATTAAAGGAATGGAGGATTTAAAAGTTCATTATGATTATACAGTAAGAAATGCAAATAATAATATAGTCCAAATGATTTATGGTGATGACGGATTTGATCCAGTTAAGTTAGAATCTCAATCAATTTCATTAATTAAATACAGCGATAGCGAAATGGAATGCCAATTTAAATTTCCGAAAGATATTAAATGGGAACTAATTACAACAAAAAAAATCAGCAATAATATAAAAAAAAACAAGAAGATCAATGATTTATTAGATGAAGAATTTAATAATTTAATGAATATGAGACATAAGCTAAGATATGAAATCTACAAACGATTAGATATTATTGAGTCGGTTAAAATTCATGCACCATTTAATTTAAAAAGACTCATTGATTCCACGGTAAAAAAATTCAAATCAGGAAAAATATCCAATATCGATCCTGGATATATTATTGATAGCTTGGATAAATTAGAAAAAAATATTACAAAATATTTTAAATTAGACGACAACCTGATATTAATCAAGATATTGATTAGGAATTTGTTGTCAACAAAAAAAGTAATAGTTGAATACAAGTTAAATAAAATTACATTCGATTATATTATTGAACACATTAAAATGAAAACACTGACCGCTTTAATATCCCCGGGTGAAAATGTCGGTGTTTTAGCAGCACAATCACTTGGAGAAGTCAGTACACAGTTAACACTAAATTCTGTTGTATATGATACAGATATTTTAGTTAGAGATGAAAATAAAAATATAAAGAAAGTGGCAATTGGCGAATTCACGGAATATCATATAAAACATTATAAAAAAATCGAGTACATTAAAGATAAAGATACAACATATGCTGAACTTAATAAATTTTATGAAATTCCAAGCCCAACAAAAGATGGTAGGATGAAATGGAATAGAATAGAGGCGGTTACACAGCACCCTGTTATAAATGAGGATGGCTCAGATACAATGTTAAAAGTCATAACAGAACATGGGAGAGAGGTAATTGCAACTAAGGCAAAATCATTTCTACAATTAATTAATGGGGAAATAATTGGCGTAAAAGGAAAAGAGCTTACGGTAGGAGATTATTTACCAGTATCATTAATGAAAAATAATTTCAATGAAAGTAAAATATTAAATTTAAAAGAATTTTTCCCACCAGAAAAATACATTTATTCGTCGGAACTTAATAAAGCAAAAAAAGTTATGTATGAATATCATTGGTGGTCAAAATATAAAGGAAAAATATTCATTGTCCCATATAGTAGAAGCGATTCATTATTTAAAGTGCTAAATAATAAACATATAGTTAAATACAAAAAAGATTGTATATATACATGTCAAGGAAATTCGATGGGAGAAATACCAGAAAATATTGACTTAGATTATGATTTTGGATATTTAATTGGAGCATATTGTACAGAAGGACGTGTTACAAAAAAACAAATTTCAATCAGTAATAACAATATGAATTACTTTGAACCAATCAAAAGATTATGTGATAAATTTAATATTACAACAAAAATATATAATAAAGGAAAAAAGGGACGAACGGGCACTGATATTAGAATATATGATACGATGCTAACAAAAATCTTGGAAACTCTATGTGGAAAATTAAATCATAATAAATTTATACATCATAAAATCATATTTTCAAATAAGGAATGTTTATTGGGATTCTTAGATGCTTATATTGGAGGGGATGGATGCATTGATAAGGAGGAATTCAATATTTATTCAACATCAAATAAAATATTATGGGATGTTAGTCAAATTCTTAATGTTTTTGGAATTTATAGTCTTATTAAAATGAGGGAAAATACTAAACAAGGATTCGTCATTTCTATTAGAAATAAACAAGCATTTAAACTTGCAACAATATTAAATATGAAGATCAAGAATAAACAAGAAAAATTATCTTATATATTGAGGCATGATTTTATATATGAATATGATAAAAATTATACAATGGTTCCAAATATAATTAATGGCAAGTTAATAATGGAGGATAGAAATGGTAGATATAAAAATATTTACTTTGATAAAATTAAAACAATCACCGAAGTACCAAACCCAGGAACATATGCATACGATTTAACAGTCGAGGGAACAAGAAATTTCACTTGCTATAATCAATTAAATCTTCGTGATACTTTTCATTTTGCTGGTGTTGCCAGTAAATCAGTTGCAGTAACAGCAGGTGTTCCAAGATTACAAGAATTATTAAATAAAAGCAAAAATATCAAGACTCCGTCGATGACAATTTATTTAAAAGATGATATAAGATTTGATAGAAATAGTGCAGATAAGTTAAAATATAAATTACAATTTACGACAATGAAAGATATCATAGAAAAAACAGAGATAATATATGATACATCAGAATTAATTGTAAAGACAGAGGAAGACGAATATATTAATACATTTAATATTTTTAATGATATTTTGAATGTGGAAGCGCCAAAACAAATGCATACAACATTATCAAAATGGACATTAAAAATTATATTCAATAAAGAGGCGATGATGAATCGCAATTTAGAAATGAACGATGTAGAGGAATCGATTTTACATAATGCAAGTTCAGATGAATATATAACAACAAGATTTTCAGATAATAATGCAGGAGTATTAGTATTGAAGTTAAAGATCACAGAATTAGACGATGTTGAAAATAATATACAATTTTTGAATGATGTAGAAAAACACATTTTAACATTAAGATTGAGGGGAATTTGCGGAATTAAAAAAGTTGGAATTGAACAATTGAATTATGTAAAGTATCATCCAGATGGGGTAGCGGAAAATGATAAGGAATGGACATTAAATACTGATGGAACAAATTTATTAGATTTAATGATGTATGACAGTATTGATACAACGAGGAGTGTATCAAATGACATTAATGAAATATTTGATATATTTGGAATTGAAGGAGTTAGAAGCAAGTATATTGAGGAATTTAGTACAATTTTATCAGAAGATAAAACAAATCCAAGACACATCGAGATTTTATCGGATGCAATGACGTCGAAGGGCTTTATAATGCAGATTGACAGGCATGGAATTAATAAATCAGCTGATAAAGGACCAATTGCAAAAGCGTCATTTGAAGAAGTCAGTGATGTAATAATGAATGCCGCTGTATTTGCAGAGGTAGATAGTTGTAAAGGCGTGTCTGCAAATATTATGATGGGGCAGTTTATTAAAGGGGGTACAAATAATTTTGATATACTGATTGATGAAGATAAAATATTAAATAATCAATATGATGATGAAGAAAATATTGAATTAACAACAGAAGATATGGATATATTAGAAGAGCAAATGGACGATGAGTTTGATATTGAGGATGATATTGGCGATGATGATTTTAATTTTGGCATCACTCTTGGTGAAACAAAATCAGTTAAAAAAATAAAGAAAATTATATTAAATATCAAATGAAGGCTTGCATTATAAAATTCCAATGGTGTAATTGACCTAGTCTTAATCCATTTGGATAATCCTCTGATGCATCTTTTTTAATCTTGGAATAAAATATAATAAATATATTTTATATATCAAGTTGATGGACTATATCTCAGAGTAATAGAGATTTTATTTTTTTTATTATTTGTAAAAATAATATCCATTATCCTTTTGGAACCAGGAAGAGGAATACCTCCGTAAAATTCCTCATTATCTTTTATATAATTATTCATAATTTTTGATAAAAGATTCATTTCTGTATTATATACACCAAGACCAAGTTTATTTAATTTTTTTTTCAAAACAATCAAATGTTCAATCTTTTCGTTTATGGAGTATTCGATTACTTTCCTTGTTTTCATTATTTATACAACATTGTATTATAATGTTTATATTTTTTTAACGACCATTTTAATATGTTGATGGGGTATTTCAGAATACATAATTAATCTCTTGATAGGTTTATTAATTGGTGTAATAACAGCTTGATTAATAACTTGTTTATCAACAATATCTAAATCAATAACGGCAGGCGGTTTAGTAATATTTGGATTTGTAATTTTATTCTGTGTTAATTTATTTCTTGCAGCACTCAGAAGTTTAATCTCATTGAATATATTTCCCATTTCCTTGACTTGGTATATTTTCAGTGCCCCCATCTTTTTTATAAGCATTTTGATTTTTAATTCAATTTCGTCTATATTCATATATATTATAATTATATTTTAGTTCATAAATGCAAGATATTCCCCCCAAAATTTAATTCTATTTCCATAATAATTGGATGATATTTTTAGATCATTTTTAATTACATTATCAAAATCATCATGTTGTTCAAAATAATCACCCAACTTGCCAAGAGTTGTTATATTTTTTTGTTTTAATTTATCAATGACATATCCATGCATATTTAACAATTCTATACTTTGGTGAAAAAAATTTTCATGAAATGATGAAATTCTCATAAAATTTTCTTCTGTCATAATCATTTTTTGATAATCTTTCTCTGGCATAACTTCTTCAACATAATAAATGTATGTTTCTTCAAGCCCTTTTACATCCCCGATGGCGGAGTGTGCATTATTCAACTGTACACCAAATGCTTTTTTATATAATTTACCTAATGAGTAACTATGTAAATTTGGTGATGCAAATTTAATATGTTCAAGGCTATCTAAAAAAATCCAATTATCGGGAACCTCTCTATTGTTTTTTTTAAAAAAAACATCAATAAATTTTGAATCAAAATGAAAATTATTATGTGCTATAAGCATAATTCCATTATTTTGGATTTCACCATTAATATAGGTAATAAATTTATCTAATATCTCCCCGTTTGTCATAGTTACATTGGTATTCAAATACTTATTTGTTATACCATGTATGTGTGAATTTTTAATAATATTTTTTGTATTTACGTGTTCATGAAATATTTTTCTACTTTTACTAGATAAACCAGCAATTTCTAAAATATCATCTGCAACAGAACTAAAACCAGTTGTTTCCAAGTCATAGAATATGATTGGGTATTTTTTTAAATATGATTTTATTGAATTCATTTATATAATATAATATAAACATATACTCTTTATAATAAAATATCAATTATTATATATAATGGATAATACCACGGTAATGAATACCGACAATCTTGTATAATATATAGATGAAATAACAATATTTATACCTTATAACCATTTTTATTTATTATGATAACGTTATCTATTGTGGCAATGTTGTTGTATTTGATGTATCGCTACATTACCTAATTGATGTCGAATAAATCAATAGATTAAAAAATTGATTAAAATAAAATTATAATTATAAATTTATAATAGTAAAATGATTGAATTACTATTATACTTAACATTTACTGCATTATTATACTATATTTTTTGTCGCTATTTGAATACAATATCTCTATATAGTGGCTATGAAACAGATGGAATTATTGCGAGAAAAAAACACCAACGAATACTTACACCTACACGAAGAAGCCGTAAAAATATTCAAAAAGAATCATCAAAATAATTCTTGTTTCCTCCACGGTGCTGCCCTATAAAATCTCTTTGTTTTTTTGTTGTGCATACGCATCCGGTACTCGTTGAAAAAGATGCAGAACAACATCCTTTTGAATTAACATTCTTATCAAAGTAAAACATTGATTCTTTGGGTAAAGGAACATATTGAACTTCGTGTGCCAATGGAAGAGGCGTACCTTGTGGTACATAGAATTTACCTTCCATTGGTTGAACATTTGAAGGGTCTTTTCTCCATTTATCCCTTTTTGGTTTTAATTTTAAATTATCAAACGACCCCGGAACACCATTTCCCATATTATATTTGAGATTTGCAGGCCGGTTCATTGATTCAAAAAATTTTGAATTTGTGTCATCATTCATATTATATATTATACTTATAAAAAAATATTAATCTTCATGAACTTCCAGAACACGAAAAATATCACTCATTATAAAATCATTTACATTATTATCCATACAATCAATATTGTCCGTAGAAATATATTTAGTTTTCATCTTTAATCCAATATCATTATAAAAATTATTTTTGGGACCGAGTAATTGGTTTATGTGTTCTGTTATATCTTTGTTATCGGTTATGGCACTCAAAAATTTATATTTATAACCCTTATCAAGTTTTACTATATTTGGATATGGCGGAAATTTATATGCGCAGTCATACATAATCATGAATCTTTTGCCTAATAACTGATAACTAATACTTATATATCCTAATTCGTTTTTACATAAATTAACTGCTTTATTATAATCAATTAAATTATGTGACTCTTTTACTATTTTATTGTTTTTATCAACAACTTTACAATAAGTTACTCTATAATCATTTGATTTTTTAATTTTTTTGCATTTTGCATATTGATATAATACATAATCTGTAAATTGAAATTTATAAAAATAAATCCCCATAAATATTAAAAAAGCACACGCATAATAAAACATTAAAATTGATTTTTAATACTAATTAAAGATATCGCTTTATGTATATTTAAAATGATCAAAACATTTCCAACACTTTTCAAAAAGAAAATAAAAAGAACATATACATGGAGAATTGGAGTTTCTGGTGAAAAATCAAAAGTTTACATTGTAACTGCCCATGGTGTAATGGGGGGGAAAATTGTTTCGCATAAAAAAGAAATAACAAAGTACAAAAGCAAAAAAAATATTAAAGATCAGGCAATTTTTGAAGCCAATTCAAAATGGAAATCAAAACAGGATAAAGAAGGATATTCGGAAGATGAAAATACTTCAAATCTTGTGATTAGACCTATGTTAGCACATACATTTAAATTTAATTCTCTTGGAAAAAAAGGTAAACATATTGTATTACCGGCCTATTGTCAACGAAAATTTGATGGAATTAGATGTCTTGGCTTTATGAAGGATGATAAACCTGATTTAATGTCGCGACAGGGTAAACAATTTGTATTTTTTAAAGAAATTAAAGATGAATGCAAAAAAATGATTAAAGTATCTGGTATTCCTGATTTATATTTAGATGGTGAGTTATATTCTGATGATTTATCATTTCAAGAGATTACCGGTTTGGCAAGATTAAGTAAAAAAGTATCAGATGTAGATAGAGAAAAAATTAAATTGATGAATTTATTTATTTATGACTGTTTTTCTCCATCTAATCCAGATTGGGCATTTAATGATAGGCTTATATTCTTGCAAAAATTATTCAAAAAACGGTACAATAATCTAATTTTAACTGATACATTTGATTGTAAAACGCCCGAAGATATTAAAAAATATCATATCGAATTTGTTAAAAATGGATATGAAGGTGTTATCCTAAGAAATATTAAATCTCCATATGAAATAGGCAAACGAAGCAAACATCTTCAAAAATATAAAGAATTTATGGATGATGAATTTAAAATTATTGGATTCAAAGAAGGAACAGGTGGTGCAAAAGGAACAGTAATTTGGTTATGTGAAACAAAAAATGGCAAGTCGTTTTCGGTCAGACCAAAAGGAACAACTACTGAAAGAAAAAAACTTTACAAAGATGGAAATAAATATATTGGTAAATTATTGACTGTTATTTTTCAAGAATATACCGATGATGGTATTCCGCGATTTCCAGTAGGAAAAGGAATAAGAGATATAATGTAATATAATAATTTTAGATTCATACAAATAAAACACAGACAACCTAATTTCCTAGGTTATTATTATAAAAACAATTACTTAAAAAGATATTCATATAAATATATGAATATGAAAATGCCAAGATGTTTGGGATTCACAAAAACTGGAAAAAAATGTCGTAGTAGAATTAAAGAAGGATTATTTTGTGTTACACACAAACCATTTAATTATGATAAAGAAGATTTAGATTGTTTTATTTGTTGTGAAAATTTAGATAAATGTAATAATATAACTGTATTAAAATGTAATCATTTTTTTCATAAACCATGTTTGCATAACTGGCTTAATATTGCTTCTGAAAAAAATTGCCCATTATGTAGAAAAATAATTAGAAATTATTGCAACAAGAATATACAATAATCCCCTCCCATAATGTATCAGATATTGCTTCATATTGTGTATAGTTGTCCAATGTAGTATAATTGATCAAATTATGAATACCATATGTTATTAGACCATAACATCTTCCATATATAATTGAAGATTCTAATAATTTTTTTTTATCAAAATCGCATCAATAATAAAAATAATTATAGTTAAAAATATTTGTTATCATATATAATATTATATGATAAGAATATTGCACCGGCAGACACTTAGAAATTCCAGTGATGCACCGTTCCTATAAAACTGATCTAGCAATAAATAAAACAGGTTACATGATATAATATTTTAGAGTTGCAGATGATCACCGATAATTTATAATCTAATGAAATATATAATTTTTATCTGTTCATCTGAAAGTTTCAAAGGTGTAAATATAGGTCGGTTAACAACAATCATTATAATAACAATAACGACCTTTATTATTTGATAATGAAATGGTATCTATTTGTTCGAATGGTTTGATTGATGTTCTTTTGTGTAAAACATCATTAATTATTTTTTCAAATAATATATCAATTCCGGTATTATTTTTGGCGCTTACTTTTTGAAATAATATATTATATTTATTTAATAATTCATCTATTTCATTATCATCGACCTTCTGAACTAAATCGCATTTATTGCCGACGAGAATAATTGTCGGATTTGATACAAGATTTTTTATAATTGGAATCCATTTATCTTTAATTCTCACAAAACTTGTTGTATCATTGAGGTCAAAAACAAAGACAACAACATTTGCTCCACGATAATACATTGGCAATAACGCATTATATCTTTCTTGTCCAGCGGTATCCCACATTTCTAACAGAATTTCTTTACCATTTTTCATTGTAAATTTTTTATTTGAAAAAGCCGCGCCAATTGTTGTTTCTGAATTTTCAAAAAAATTGCCGCTTACATATTTTGCTATAATACTTGTTTTACCAACACATATATCTCCAAGAACTACTACTTTAATACTCATCTTAATTTATAATTAGAAATTATTGTATCAAATTAAACATAGCAAATCCAACGCCATTTACAATAAATGCTCTTAATAAACAAAATTCAATTCCTCTCCAAAGATTTCCCATTGCAATAGCATTTTTATAATTGCGTGCATTATATGACATTATTCTTGTCTTAACTGTATCAATTGGATATGTGAATATCCAAGACATAACTCCTGCCGAACCTCCCGAAATGAATGACGAATCAATATAATTATCTTTAATATAAAAATAAGAACCAAAATAGATACCCGGTGCAATACTTTCTCTTAATAACGTTGAATAAAATCCCCTAAATAATTGTCTTTGCGTTTTTCCCAATAATTGATAATTTATTTTATACATATCAACCGGCGAAACCACAATAGATGATAATGCACCACCTATAAAGCCCGCCATAAAATGAGAATAATTTTTTTTATAAAAATATTCATGAAATCCGAATTGAACGGAATTAAATAATCCCGAACCTAAAAATGGAGGAATAAATCCTTTATATAATCGTTTTATTGTATAATCTCTAAAATGTATATTTTTTATAGATGTTTGTTTTATTGCTTTATAAGTATCAAATGGATGTCCAACTACCGTCTGAATAAAACCAACTAATACTCCGTTAAAAAAATCATTTCTCTCCATAATAATATTAGTTACCAAATTTTTATAACATTTTCATTAAACATTTTATCACCTTTTCTACAACAGTAAACATCAAAAAATTCTTTACAATTATATAATGGGCCATTTACACGAAATTCACTGGGCGAATGTTCATCCATGGCAATTTGCTGAATAACAGATTCTTTTTGTCCTTTTTCTCTCCAACTAAATGCATAACTAATAAAAAATTTTTTTTTATCTTCTAATGAAGCATTCTTATTTAAATTAATATATGCAGTATATGACACTTTTAATCCCCCAAGATCTGCTATATTTTCGCCCTGTGTCAAATTTCCATTTACCTTTGTATTATATAATTCATAATTGTTATATTGTTCAATAATTTTTTTTGCTATCCTATTGTATTTTTTTGAATCATTCCCTGTCCACCAATCATTTAAATTTCCTGTATGATCATATTTTCTTCCTTGATCATCATATCCATGTGTCATTTCATGACCGATAACTGTTCCGATCGAACCATAATTATATGCATCATCTGCGCTTGGATCAAAATATGGGGGTTGTAAAATGGCAGCAGGAAATACAATCTCGTTTAATTCTGGGTGGAAATATGCATTAATTGTATGGGGCAACATTTCCCATCTATCTTTATCTATTTTTTTCTCTAATCTTTCAACTAAATCCGTTTGATAATCAAACATATTAAATTCAACCTTATTATAAAAAACATTATCTCTTATTTTTATGCTTGAATAATCTCTTAATTTATTTGGGTAACCGATCTTGAATCTAAACTTATTTAATTTTTTTAATGCTTTTATTTTAGTTTTATTTTCCATCCAATCTACCCCCTTAATATGCTGTTTTAAGGCTTTTTTTAAATTTTTAATTATTTCCAACATTTTTGTTTTTGATGATTCAGGAAAATATTTTTTAACATATAAATCACCTAATATTTCTCCAACAGTACCATTAACAAAAGATATACCCCTCATCCATAATTTTTTTGGTTTTTTTTGACCCCTCATTTCTTTGCCATAAAAATTAAACATTAAATCATAAAAATCCGTTGATAAATATGAGCCACATGATGACATCAATTTCCAAATAAAAAAATATTTTAAATCTTCATTCTCCAACACCCTATTAATATATTTATAATATTTAGGATTATCTAAAATTATTTTATTTGTTATTCCCAAATTAATCAAACAATTACACATATCAAAACTAAAAAAATCATTCATTTTAATCATATTATAACTATTGTCCACATTTCTATGTTCTTCTGGTGATAGCCAATGATATGCAAATTCCTTCTCCAATTTAAAAATATTTTTAGAAATCTTATATGATTCGTCTTTATCAAAATCAAGCATAATAAAAGTATTTTTAATTAATTTAATATATTTTTGTCTTATGTTCGCAAACTTGTTATCGAAATAATAATTTTTTTCCGGTAATTCTAATCCACCTTGCATAAAATATGGTCTGATTGTGTTGCTATCTTTAGAATCAGGTTCTGCATAAATATAAAATAGATTTGAAAAACCACTTTTTGTTAAAATTTCAAATATTTCATATTGTTTATTATTACAACATTTATTTTCAATAATAGTTAAATAAGTCGTTAACGGTGTAAATCCCAGTTTGTTGCGTTGTTTAATATTCATAAAAGAATCATAATATCCTTTTAATAATTTATTATTAGTATTTTCTATAATATTTTTGAGTTTTTGCATTGTTTCTTCATACAAAACTTCACTTACACCCCACGAACTATAATCATCCGGAATTATAATATTATCTTCCCATATTCCATTTACGTATTTATAAAAATTATTTTGCGGGGAATATTTATTACTGAATTTAATTTTTTGCATTATTTTATCGCTCATTTATATAGATATATTTTGATATTTTTATATAATTTGTGATGCAATGGAATTAGTATAAATTTTCATTTTCATTTTCATATAATAATTTATACACTTCTAACTGGCTTATTCTACCAATTCTTTGCGCGCGCCCGATTACTTGATTTTCTAAATCAACTGACATCTTATGATAGATAACCACTATATCTGCATTTTCTAAATTAATCCCTGAACCACAAAATCTTGAATTAAGCAATAAAACATCGATTGATTTTTCTCCCTTATTCTTAAATCTCGAAATAATATATTTGATTCCACTACCTTTGATCTTTTTAAATCGAATTTTATTATTTTTTAACATTTTTTCAATATTATTAAAAGAATTATAATATTCAGAAAATATTAATATTTTTTTGCCTTTATTATTATTAATAATAATTTCCAATTCATTTATTTTTGTCTTTGGTTTGCTGATATTGCTTATGTTATCAATATTATTTTTTTTATCATATGAAATTAAAAATTTATTTGGATCAATATTAGTTGATCTACATAGTGGACAAGCCAGTCGGCATTTATTTAGTTTTTTATAATCAAGATATTTAATAATGCAATTTAAACAAAAAGGATTATTACAACAATTGACAATTGTTTTGTGTTCGGGTTCATCAAAACAAATAGGACATTTATTGCCCTTTTTAATTCTTGAATGTATCAATTCTATTTTTATTTTAAATTCTTCTATTTTTTGTTCAATATTTTTAATTTTTTTATTTTTAAACTCGCCATTATCATATATCATTAATTTGACTGCACTTAATTCGATGTTAAGATTATTAATATTTTTTATGTATTTATTACATAATATATTGATTAAATTGTCTTCGCATGTTGATTCACAATTCAACTTTTCTACAACCGAATCAATATCATTCGCATTTATCATATTAATTAATTCATTTCCAATGATCCCATTTAATATTTTTGCAGTATATGGATTATTACATATGATTTTAAATATTTTATATGGAATTAAATTTAGTGATAAATCAATATATTTATCTTCATTACATAAAAATAAACTTTTTTTTCCTTTGAATGATACTGATTGCAATGATATAAATAAATCTTTGATATATTTTGAACACATTATTCCATTTGTTCTCATATAAACATATCTTCCCCATTCGTCTTTACATATATCTGTTTTAACTTTCCATACACCATTTGGTTCTGCTAAATTATTATAAGATGACGTCACATACCAATGGAATGATGCATTTATTTTATCACATTTTGATATTTTAATACTATCAACCTCATCATAAAAGACCCTTGACAAAGTATAAGAAGAAAATAACTGCTGTACTACATAATGTTTTGAACTTGTTACCAATATTAAATCAAACTTTTCATAAAAATTTACATCATTTATAAAATCTTTTTTTGTTTTTATTCCATAATAATTTAAATTTGTATATTTTGAAATATATTTTTTCCATTGATGATAAATAGTATGGGGCACAAATAATATATTAACAAATAAATAATTATCATTTTTTATTGCGATATTAAAACTATTTGATTCATGTGAAATGCCCGGAATTGTATTACATTTCTCTAAATATTTATTTTTCATTATTAATGCTAATATTACAAATGATTTTCCAGAACCAACCTTATCACATATTACACCAAAATCAGTATTCATATAATATTGTATATTTTCATAATTGGCCATTTGATAACGATAAAAATAAAAAAAATTATTTTTTGTAATATTACCCTTGATGTATTTTTTTTTTTCTAAATCCATACAATGTTTTAATAATGTCAATTGATGTGGAAAAAGTGTTATATACATAAATCCCTCTGGTTGAGTTGTTGTTTTAGAATTTTCATTTATTTTTATTAATTCCATTCGTAAATAATAATAAAAAATACCCTATAAGTATATTTATAATAAATAAAACGATTCAATTTAATATTTTATAAATAATCACACAAAAACAAAGAACAGAGCTCTTTTATTATAGAAATTTCATACCGTGGTTATATTTAAGATCATGAATTTTACAATATTCTTCTTTTCTTTTATATAATTTACATCTAAAACCACTATTACAAATTGCAACACACCTTTTACTATCTGGTGGAACCGGTCTTTTAGATTTTGGCTTACTATTTATTATACTAATTAACTTATAATACATATCTGGTTCAAATCCCCATTTGTACCAAATTTTTTTATCTGAATCAAAACAAAATTTATTATCTTTAAGAATTTGTATTATTGGATACGTATATCCTTTTACATAAATGTAATTTCCTTCTGATGAAATTTTAATGCTCATATTATTTTTGAAATAATAATTAAATATAAATTGTTCAAATTTTATATAATTTTTATTGGCTTATAATATATGTCATTTAGACCACAACATTCAAGATTTATTAATAATAATGACAACATAAGCAAAAAAGAAGAAATATTATATAAAAATACATTGCCATCAGTTAGTCACCAAGTTCATCAATTTAATCAAAATAGAACGGATTTATTTCCGAGACCAGGATGTGTCGTCCAATCCACAATGCATAATTGTGAAAATTTACAACCATTTGTTAATTTTTATCAACTTAAACAAAATCAAGAAAAAATAAATAATGAATGGAATGATATGAACATGGACAAGAGATATAAAAATTTACAAAAAGAAAGAGATCAAGATAGTGAATTGAGAATCTTTAATCCTGTTCCAGCATTTGATATGCCTATAAATACTTCGTGTACCAAAAAGGATGGTTATTTGAATTTTCCTATAATAAAATAAAATAAAATATGATATTTTTTTTACATTATAATAATATAATATATTATTATGATCGATATTTTTACTGATGGAAGTACAATAAACAATTCTCGAAAGAGCTTAAAATCAAGAGGGGGCGTTGGAATATACATTCCAAAATATCCAAAATTAAGTGTTAAAGAGCCATATTATCTGTATCCTATTACAAATCAACGATGTGAATTTTATGCATGTATAAGGGCATTGCAGATCATTATATCTAAAAAAAGGAAAAACAAAGTTAAAATTAAAATAATAACAGATTCGCAGCATGTTATTGATACAATGACAAAGTGGGTTGAAAATTGGAAGAAAAGGGGATGGAAAAAATACGATGGCAAACTACCAAAAAATTTAGATTTAATTTATTTCTTGTATAATTTAACAAAACAACACGAAAAAGAAATAGAAGTATCATATCAACATATCAAAGCACATAGGAATGAACCAGAAAAAGACAGTGCAGAATATTATTTATGGCATGGAAATTTTATGGCAGATAAATATGCAAATAATGGAAGAAAACAAAGTATATAATTGATTATAAAAAATAATGTTAAGTAATAAATATAGTTATCATATATATATATATATATGGAGGGGTATTATAATAAACAGTTATTTAAAAGATGCCCTGATAAAGAATTATTATCACTTATAAAAAAAACATACAATATTAAAAACATAAATAATTATTCTTTTACAAAAAAAAAATTAGAAAATATTGATATCGGCAACAAACTTGATGAAATTAAAATAGTATTATATGCCTATTATTTAAATTGCAAGGGCTATAAATATTTGGAAAATATAACAGTTAGGAAAAGTATTACTATTTTGAGACATATAATAAAAGAATTTAATTATAAATTAACATCGCATGAAAAATATTCAGAAAATAAAAAATATATTATTTATGAAATTAAAAAAAATAAAAAATTATCCCAGAAAGACCTATATATGAAATTTGAATAATTCTGAATAATAAGTGAATGGACATGTCATATGTGTTAAAAAATAAATTTAAAAATATATTATAAATTTATAATGAATAAAAATCACGTAGAACCGTACGTATGGGGTCCTCCCACGTGGCATTTAATTCATCAATTAGCATATAATTATGATGAAAATCTAAAAAAACATTATGAACTTTTTTTCAAATATTTTAAAGATTTAATCCCATGTATTAATTGTAGATATTCATTTAATAATTATCTTAATTCATATCCCCTTGATTTAAATAGCAAAGAATCTTTTATAAAATGGACAATTTTAATTCACAATATTGTTAATAAAAAATTAAGAAAGCCATATATGAATATTAAATTTGCAGATATAATTTATAAAAATAATATTAATAATGTATTCGTGCATAATTTTATATCAACATTTTCGACAGCACACCTACAAGAACATGGCAATTTGAACAAATGTAAAGATTTATTCGAGAATTTATTTAAAATTTATCCTGATTTATCTATTCGTGATAAATTAATTAAAATAACAGAAAATAATGAACAATGGGATAATTTAAATTCATCAAAAATATTAATTAATTTTATATTGATAACATTGAATAAATCGAATAAATAATATAGAAATACTATATAGATATGTTCAATAAAATAAACATATTAGTTATTAGTTTATTATTTATTTTAATATTTTGTTTATTTTGTAAAACGCACTCACATGAGAATTTTAACATGAGTTCATTAACAAATGATGCAAGTTCATTGACCAAGTCAGTTGATCAAAAAATAAATACTTTTAAAAAATCTGTTCCAAAAACTTCTGGAATTTATCAGACAATGAATCAGGACTGTAATAATGCAGAAAATAATTGCGATTTTGCAGATAATTCTGATATAAATTTAAAAAAACTTATTGCGGATTCCAAAAATAGCTGTAATAATATTAAGAATCTTGAAAATCAATTACACAAAAGCCATCACAATAAATTCCTCCATGAAACAGGAATATGTTCCGTTGTCAAAAATGGAAAACATCAATGGGGACAAATTAATCAAACATTATTTGGTCCCGTATGCAAAACTGGAAATCAAAATAAAAAAAAAATTATAAAAACAACACCAACAAAAAAAACAATACCCAAAGGTTACAGCGAATGTTTAACTAAATGGCAGAAATATTGTAGTAATAAAGGGCCAAATTATATTATTTCAGATAAGATCCCATGTAATAACAACGAAGGATTTCATATTAAATGCAAACAGATTAACCATTACCTAGAAAATAATGATTTTATGACCCCATGTTTACCAACAACATATGATTTTGACTACGAATGTTCGCAACTGGGATGGAAAAAGACTAAAAATAACAATTATGGTTATCAAAAATTATTTTTTGGTGAAAATGGAGTTTGTATGAAAAAAGACGGTGTTACGCCAGATAACTCGAAGGCAACAGCAAAATGTTCGCAAAGATACAGACGTGGTGTTAATATTTTTGGCGAATACAATCAACTTACACAATGTCTACCAGAAAATACAGATTTTGAAAAAGAATGTAATATATTAAGTAATAATAAATATCATGCTGATGTAATTGGTGGTTTTGACTGTGTCCCTGGAAAACAAAGAGCAATATGTAAAATAAAAACAAGCAAGCCGAGATTCGGTGATACAAAAGAAAAATCATGCAGATATTTTTGTTCAAACCGATGAATAACAATTATAAAAAATTTGATATATTTATACTTAAAGCATAAATACTTACTTTAAGTACCATGGAATCACATAATATATCAACTTGTTATATATCAACTTATAATATAACAAATAATTTTAACTTATTATTGAAAAAATTATTAAAAACGAAATTATCACCTAATGATATTAAAGTAATTAAATTTTTGAAATATATTAATGAGAGAAAAATGAAGATTCCAAAACCAAGTAAACCTCGTATTATTACAAGGTCGACTGCCGCCAGATTGTTATTAAAAAATGATAACACAAAAATTTTTACTGAGATTAGCAAACTTGCCCGCATATTATATGATGATATTCGTGTTGGAAATATCAAGAATTTTATCGGAATGCAATTTAGGAATTTGGAGTTTAATTATTTAAAAAAAAAAGTTAAAAAAGATGGTTTGGAGAAAAAAAAAGTTAAAAAGAGGAATCAATTTTTTAATTGTTTTTCTATTAAAATTAAAACACATAAAAATAATGTCAATATGAAATTCTTTAACAATGGAAGTATTACAATGACGGGATGCATTGGCGATGATAGTGCGGAAAATGCATTAAAAAAAATTATTAAATATATTATAAAAAATACAAATAAATTTGATCATCCTAGCGATTTACATAAAATTACATTTACAAATTTAAGAACAACGATGGTTAATTATAATTTTAGTTTAAATTTTAAAATAAATAGAATAAAATTATTCAATATTTTAAAAAATAATCATGATTTATTTGTATCATTTGAGCCAGAAAAATATCAAGCCGTAAAAATAAGTTATATGTTTAATAAAACAAATAAATATAATGACGGTGTTTGCTATTGTAAAGGAAAATGCAAAGGAAAGGGAATGGGTAATGGCGATGCGGACTGTAAAAGGGTAACAATTGCAATATTTCAATCTGGTAATACTGGTATAAATGGGAGTAGAAATTACGAACAGGTATTAGAAGCTTATAATTTTGTTATTAATATTTCAAAAGAATATTACTCAGATATTGTCCGTGTTTCTATTTTAGAAATTGACAATTATATATTGACGTTAAATAAAAGGGCTTAGAGATTATTGTTTAATATTTTTTATTACATTCTATTAATGAACGAAGAAAATCTTTTATTTCAATTTAAAACTGTCCAGTCTAATGTTTTTAAATCATTAGGAGAAGCAATGAAAGATATATTAACAGATGCCGGCATTGTTTTTACAGAAACTGGTATGAAAATTTGTGAAATGGATGCATCACAAACCATTTTAGTGCATCTTAAATTATATGCAGATAAATTCGAGGAGTATTATTGTAAAAAGAAAATTTTAGTTGGTGCAAATATGCAAAATCTTTTCAAAATTCTAAAAACAATGACAAATAATGATACATTGGTTTGGAAAATTTATCAAAGCGATATTAATATTTTAGTTATTCAAATTTTCAATAACGATAAACATATTAGTCATACTATTCATTTTCCACTAATTGATTTGGATCATGAAGATATTCAGATTCCGCCGGCAGAATTTTCGTCGATTGTTACAATGCCATCAGCCGATTTTCAAAAAATTTGTAGAGATTTTTATTCATATTCAGATACGATAGAGATTAGAAGTTCAGAAAATCTTTTAATTTTTAGGTGCAATGGTAATATTGCAAAACAAGAAACTGTGATGGGTGGTAATGATAATAATGGTATTCAATTTCTCAAAAAAAATGATGACCCATCATCTATCATTCAAGGATATTATAATTTAAAACACTTAAATATGTTTACCAAATGCACTAATTTATGTAATACAATTGAATTATATATGAAAAACGATTTCCCAATTGTGATTCAATTTCAGGTTGGCAGTGTCGGAGCATTAAAACTTGCAATTGCTCCCAAGGTAAAAGATGATTAGTTCGTTAGTAAATCAATCATATTTTTATAAAAAATATTTAGAATTATATTAAAAATTTTCTAAATGTAAGACTGTATCTTAGTTTGTCTAGTTTGTCTTGTTTGTCTTGTTTGTCTTGTTTGTCTTGTTTCATTTTTGGAATGCTATGAATAAAATATTTTTGACTTGATCCAGCCATAATAAACATCGATCCTGGTTCCAATGTAAATCCAAAATTTTGGAATTCTTTGTCTTCCTTTGTTGACGACGGATTATCCGCATTGTAAATAATTCTCGTAAAATCAATTTTCCTCGTTCCTCCAAGAGATAAACCAACAATCGTTGGATATTCGCCGAATGATTCTTTTGAATCTCGATGCTTCCTAATGTAATTTGAACCACTGTCGTATCTATTGATTAAACAACTATTAAATTCAATATTTTGATTTAATAATTTATCTGTTTCTGTTCTAACCTTATTTTCTATTCTTTGTAAAATATCATCATATTCAAAAGATTCCCACCTTGGTAGTCTATTTTTCCAACTTCTGCAAAAATATTCTCCGTCTTTTTGATACCATTTTTGATATCTCGTTACTGCTGTATCATTGTAATTTTTGCATATACGAAAATCATTCATTCTATTCATCCAATCTATATACTCTGTTTGCTCGTCGTCTGATAAAAAATCGGGTTTATATATGAACATACTATGGTGATCATTTTTTTCTTTATATTGCCGTGTAATCATTTTTAATAACAACTAATGTACTTTTATAATTATTTTCTGTTTTTTTTTGGTTTTCTGTTTCTCTGATATCTTACACTTTCTAAATCCAGTCCTTGCTGTCGTTTTAAATAAAATGATGCATCTGTTATTGTATTATCATTATTCCAAATTTTAATAATGCAATTTGTGATTTTTGGGCTAATTGATATTCCCGTAATACAATTCATGTAATTTGGATCATTTGTTAATGAATTTCCACATAAAGATGCCATTGTTGTGTTCCAAATTTTATCTGCGCTTTTTTTTGTTAATTTGAACTTCCACATACCACCGGTAATATTATCTTTATTTTCCCATAAAGGTTCAATATCCTCTTTCATAAAGAAAAACATTCCTGATGTAAATGATGGTATTGTATTTATCATTTTACAAAAATCTCTTATTGTTTTAACTTCATACAGTTTTTTATAACTCGCTAAACTATAATCTGAATCATTCACCTTGTGGAACCATAATGTCCATTTCGTTTCGAATTTTTGATCTAATTCATCCATAATATTATTAATATTAAATATTGTTTATATATTATTCATCATCACTTGATTAAAACATATCAATATTTTAAGTATCTGATAATTCTAAACTACATTCTTTAATTACACCGACCGATATTTAAAATGAAACAAAAAGTTTCAAGTAGGAAATCTAAATCTTTGTGTTGCGAAATCGCATGCCAGTCAATTATTTTTCTTATATCATAAAATTCTTCTTCAAGCATTCTTACAAGTTTTCCAAGATATTTCAATGGAAAATTTATATTTTTTGTTAGTGTAAACCATGCATCAATTGGAACAAAATTTTACCAATTTATCTGATATATCACTTCGTTCAAATAAATCATAATAATTCCATTTATCATAATAGATCTACCAATTACATCAATTGTGTAATCCTCTACTTTGTATGTGCATTTTAACATCGATTATATTATGCAAATGTAATTTATTGCGATTTATAAAATCATTTTTTTGGTAAATCCTAATATAATCAAACCAAGTATAATCAATGTGTAAGCCACGCAATGAGTATTGGTTAATTTGTCATTATAAATAAATTTGCCTATTAGAACAGATGACAGTAATGCGGATAATATAATAAATGGGCTAATATCACTTACTCGATGTTTTTCATATAATTTTGCCTCAAACGAAACAATTATTATACTACACACAGCCAATGCCAAAATTTCATATTTAGTCGTTGAAAAATCCTTAATAATATCTATTTTTTTATAACATATGCAATATATTAAGTATATAAACATGAGTGTTCCGAGTATTAAATATCTATTTATTAGCAGAGAATTGTGATTTGATTTTCGCATTACATTTTTTATTAAATAACCAAGAATACCAATACAAAATCCGATTACCATTATCATACACACCGTTGCTAAATCCATATACAATATAACAATATTTATAATATCTGCATTTATTAGATGATAATCCGTCGAAAACATGGAAAGGGTTATAAATATTACTCTAATGATATCCAGATTACTAATAAAAAACAAATTAAAGAGATTGAAAGTAAAATGAAACAATTGAGAATACCACCGGGTTATGCAAGTGTTGTTTTAACTCCTAAATCTAAATCTATTATTGCCAAATGCAAAGACGCTGATAATAGAAGCCAATATATATATCATCCAGATTTTATTAATAAACAGCAAAAAATAAAATATTGTAATCTGATTGAATTTGGCGAAGCATTGCCTAAAATTAAAAAACAAATTAAAAAAGATATTAAAAAAAACAATTCAACAAAATCATATTTAATTGCAATAATGTTACAAGTAATTTTAGTATGTAATTTTAGAATTGGAAATGAAAAATATAAGGAAAAATATAATTCTCGTGGGATTTCTACTATTGAAGGTAATAATTTAAAAGGAAGTGAAATTAAATTTATTGGCAAAAAAGGTGTTGAAAATAAATGCATTATTCATGATAGACATTTATTGAATATTCTTAATTCATTAAAAAAAAAAAGAGGCAAACATATTTTTACATATAATGGCACCCATATATCAGCAGAATCAGTAAATAATTATCTTAGACGCTTTGGAGATTTTACAACCAAATATTTTAGAACATGGGCTGCGAACATTGAATATATCAAAGGAATAATTGCTGGAAAAAATTCGAAAGAACTTATTAAAGAAATTGCTGTTAAATTAAATCATACTCCTGCAATTTGTAAAAAAAATTATTTATACAAAGATCTAATTGATTATACTTTCGATCATACGATTAAAACAGATAATCCCAATAAATATTTAATTAAATTTTTAAAAAAAAGGTGTTAAATAATAGATTTTCCAGGTATTGTGGTTTATAGTCCATCACGGAATTAACAAAATGATTTAAAATATTTAAAATCATGTAAAATTATATATTAAATAATTACATAATATATAATGAATGTAATTTGTTTATCAGATACGATCGGGCAAATAGACCAGTTGGAATTGGCTGTCGATAAGACAAAATCGTTTTCAATTCGAACAGACAGGACCACGGATGTATTTGCGGAACTCAAAAAACTTAATTGCAATAAATTTGCTAATTTGGCAATTGCCCAACATTCCGATATTGCTGTGCGAATCGGAAATATTGAATTATGTGTATATTTGGGCGATCTGAATATCAATCCGAATTGCGATCGTTTAGTAAAATTATGTAAAGAATTTAATATCGAAAATATTGATGTAATTGCATGTAATATGTTCGAATTATGGAATCGAACTTTTATCTTGTTAGAAAATTATATTGAATCAAAATTGGGTCGTTTTGTAAATATACGAGCATCATCAGATAATACAGGAAATCTCAAAAATGGTGGTAATTGGATTCAGGAAAGTGATAATATAGATATTCGCAATTTATATTTTGATGAAACAAAAATAGATAATTTTAATGAAGTATTAGCTTCTGCAATTATTATCTCCGCAGCATCAATAGCAATATATAATGCGATGGCTATTGCGTTTAAAAGCATTTCAAGTACTATTGTAAAATACAGTACAAAAAAAATGATAAAATATTTCGCAAAAGAAACCGCGGGGCATCTTGCAAAAGAGGCGGGCAAAACAGTTGCCAAACGTGTATTTAAAAAAGGCGCCAAAAAGGCATTTGGGGCTGCAAGTTCGGCAGGAATGGTGATGATATTTGCCAATATAACACACCAATTATATGATGATATCGAAATATATAATAATAATTTATTAAGAAATAACAATTTATCGTTATTTACCCCCCAATATTATTTGTTTAACCCATATTCAAAAAATTTTGATGATATACCCAATAACATCGAATTAACAGGCACATTTGAAGACCAATTCAAATATATATTAAGACAATGTATTCAATATGGATATAAAAATGAGCATTTCGTGCACAATGGTCATTATAATTATGATGATTGTGCATCCAATATAAAAATGATAAACTCGGGCTATATGGCGGATGGTAAATTATGTTATATTTCAGGAAATCAAGTAAATATGACCCCAAATTTAACAGCACGGGCATTTATGTATAAACATAAAAATAATATTAAACAATTTAATACAATTTATAAAAAAAATAAAAGAAAAGAAGAAACAAAAATATTATTGACAAAGAACAACAACCTATATATTAACGATTCAAATGGCGAAAAAAAAATAGACATAAATGTTGACAGATTTATTATATCCAATAATTCCTTTACGTATGTTAAAGAAAATTCTTTGTATTTATACAATTTATTTAATAATAAAAAAATATTTATAAAAAAATCATTAATTCAATGGGGAAAAATTATAGCCAATATGTTCGGTGATACATATTTTGCACTGAGTGGAACGGATGCAATTTTATACAGAGTAAATGGTACAAACATCGAATTTACAAATGTATCAAATATTTTTGGAATGGAGTACACTGCGGGGCTCATATTTTTAGATAACACCTCAATAATTATCAAAGTTTCAACATTTTCTGTAATAAAATTGCAGGATAATATTATAAATATTTATATATCACATGATTATGTTGTAACAATTAATGATAAGCATAAAATAAAAATATACGAAATTACGTATGACGGCAATATTGCTCACAAAGACATACTGCCGGCTGATAAATCATGGGATAATATATATATGACAAGAACCGCATGTCTTGTTTCAAATAATACAACAAATGAATTATTTGCATGGGGAAACATTGATGGGGGAGGGGCAAATGATATAAATAAATTTTCGAAACAGCAAAATTTTATAATAAAAGAAATCAAAACTACAATGCAATCGTTTGTTGTTTCGGCCAAAATTAACAACAATGATTATATTTTATCGTGGGGAAAATTAGACGCACCGATCAAACGCCCTATCATAAAAAACACAAAATTCAGAGATATTTTCCAACACCAAGAATCATTTTATATAAATAGTAAAACATACGACGAACTTGCTTTTAAAATGTCTAATAAAAGTACCTCACTTGCAAAAGATAGAACTTATGATAAAAAAATACTCAAACACGATTATGGCACATTAAATATTAATAAATTCGAATGGAATTTAAAAGTTATAAAAATAGTAACAACAATATATGGATGGAATGCATTAATGAGTGATGGGACTCTCTGTTCGGGGGGATTAAAATTATCTTGTTATGGCGAAACGCCGCTAATGCCGCCATTGAATCGTCAATTATATAATGTTAGATATCATCGTAGACAAAATGCACTTAATCCAAAATTTGATAAAATGGGAGATGAGTTTATGACTCTTTTAGAACTTTTTATATCCGATCTGGTATTACAAGGCATAGCGAATTTTGATTTTAGTGTGTGGACAAATAACAAAATTCAAATTCCGGAATCACATATTGGATTTGAAAAAATACAAGAAAACGATAAATTAAGTAAATTCAAAGATTTAGATGGCAAAAACATAAAGGGTTCAAAAGACGGTCTAACAATATGGCAGGATGGGTGGTGGGAAAAACACGCGGGTGAGTGCAAATGGAGAGATTCGTGGTGGGTCAGATCTAATTCCAATACAATATTTATGTCTAAATTATTTTCACATCTCGACGGCAGTATAATGGGGAACGCTGCATTGGCGGAACAAAGAAAGCAAGCCGGTACAAGAGTGGCGAGGGCTGTATCGAATAATAGATACAAAAATTTAGTCGACTCCAGAAGATATAATATTGATGAAGAAAGACAGGAAATATCACAAAATTCAACAATACAGTGGCCACCACAACGTTTGATTCCAGAATTAAGTATTTATGATCATTATTATTCAATGCCAATTATATCCGAGTACAAATTATATAATACAACCACATTTAATAAAACCATAAAAGATATTTATTCTAATGATCACCAGTGCATCATTGTTTATACTGATAATACAATAGACGAATATCCTAAACAAAACAAAGATATATCAAAAATACATACCAGAAAAACTTATAATTTAGGAACGCATTTATATTTTATAAACAGGGGAACTGCCGAATCAGATACCCATATGCAAGACAATGCGCAAAAATATATCCGCACATATGACCATACAGATAATTCATGTCAATTCAAGTTTAAAAATACCGATATTGTCCCAACCAGCACGACAAATAATTTTGCAGAGAAAACATTTACAAATTTTTCAATACAAACACTACCAAATAAAGAACAATTCTTTAAAAAAGCAACCTACAACAATGTTGTTTTTTCTAATTTAACATTTGATAGTTTAGATTTGTCTGGAACTGATTTTGGCAATACAACAATGAATAATACAAAATTTAATAAGTGCACCTTGATAGATTGCAATTTTAATAATGTGTGTGGTAAAAAAATATCATTCATCGAGTGCAGTATGAATGGCACTCAGATCGGCGATAATCTATTGGTATATTGCGAATTTAATAATTGCTCAGATTTAATAATTAATTTTAAAGACAAGGGCAATGTAAATATATCAAATTCAATATTTATTAACGTCAAACAAGAACTTGATGGATTTTTATACAAGACAAAAAAAATAACATGCAATTGCACAAACACAGAATTTGATAATTTAAATTTAAGAGGTTTTGACTTTACAAAAGCGATTGTTGAAAATACAATATTTAAAAATATTGGCATCAGAACCTACGTTGAACCTAATTATCATAATAAATATAATTTTGAATCATTGACTAATTCGAATTTTAGTTTTCTTAATATGAAGCATGTTTCATTTGTTAACTCTTTTGGAAAAAATATTAATTTTTCAAATGCAGTTTTAAATTATTTAAAGGTTGATGGCTGTTCTTTTTGCCAAATAAGATCGGTCTTTTTTAATAATTCTAGTATTCGGGCATACAAATATACCGATACAATAAGGACTAGTGAAGAGTTAACACGTGCATATAAAGAAAATGTTAATTATGAAAATTGCACAATCAAAGATGGCGCATTTAATAATTCGAATATAATGTTATCAAATATGAAAAATACAAAATTGGATAGAACCAAATATACCAATTGTAATTTATCTGGAATAGATTTTACTGGTTCGAAAGGAAAAAATATTATTTTTGATAGTTGTAATTTTGAAATATATTCTGTGGGGGCATCTCTCGTATTGTCAAAGCGCGCTTGTTTTGATGATGTTGTTTTTGAAAATTGTACATTTAATAATATTAGTTTCAATGCGGCAAATTGTTGTGTTTTTAAGAATTCTAATTTTAAAAATTCGGTATTTAGCAATATAGATATGGTCAACACCACTTTTGTTAATTGCGAGTTGCAAAATTCAGTATTTAAAAACGCAATAATAAATAATAATTTATTAAAAAATTGCAATATTCAAGGAAGCAGTTTTGATGCGGACTGCACATTCACTAATATCGCTAATGTCAATTTTACTGGTTGCACTTTTAATTCAAAATTATCTAATATTAATATAAGCAACACGAAATTTGAAAATACGACATTTAATACCGTCAATTTTACTAATTCTCAAATTGATAATTGCAATATTCAAGACGCAATATTTAATGGATGTATATTTACTAATACATATTCCACCAATATTACAGGAGTTCCTACAATAGTCGCAGCAGATATGAAGGTTGGCAATGGAACAATTGTTGCTACATCATGTGATTTGCACAATTTGGACCTAACTGATATCGATGCATCAAATATTGACCTTGTTGGTTCAAATATGCTTGGCGCGACTGTCCTAAGACTAATAACCGGTAAAATGACAGGGCCACCATCGAATTATCCCACTGCTACAAAAACCGAATGGACAATTCACAATAAACATATAATAGGACGCAATGTGTATTTAAAAGGATGCAATTTTGGAAATTTAGATATGAGTTTGCTGGTTTTAACTGGCATTAAAACAGATACAAATAGCACAATGAATGCTCCGTCGGCATTACCATCTGGATGGAATTATGCAAATGGACATTTAATAGGATTAAATGCGGATATTTCAGACGGAGATTTGGGAACAATAACGCTAAATGATATCAATTTCACGGGTTGCGATATTGATAAATGCGACATGAGTGGTTTAACTATAGGTAATTCTATTGTATTCTGGACAAATGTTAGAAATGCGCCAATTGGATATAATACTAAAATAATGAAGGACTGGGTATCAGTTGGAGGAAATGTATTATTTGGTACAAATAAATAAATAAATAAATAAATTATATGATTTTTATAATTATTATAAATCATATATTATAATGGCGCTTCTCGATAATAATAATAATTTTAAAATTGATAATTTTATCGCATCAAGAAATACGAAAAACAAAAATAATTATATAGTATGCTCATCCGCAGATAATCCAGTCGATATGCATGGTATTTATTATAATAATGGCACAATCAAATGCTGTGATTTTTCATATGCTGATTTCAGCAATACAACATGGACAAATACAACATTCACAAATGTAAATTTATCCAATGTAAATTTTGATAATGCGGCATTCACCAATGTAAAATTTATAAATGCGATTTTCACACACACACCTTTTTTAAATGCAAAAATCGAACCGGTTTTCACCAATGTTGATTTTTTTGAGGTTGATTTAACAAATGCAAATTTTGAAAAGGTCGTTTTTAAAAAAATAAGATCGAGGCATGTGAAAGTTTCAACTATAACAAAATTTCCAGGATTGCATAGAATTATACAACCAAAAAATATAGCCAAATTTAATAAAATGCCAGATGTGTATAAAATGATAACGCCAACGTCAGAACACTCGGATTATAAAAAATTACAAAATAAATTAAATTCAATATCATTCATAATTGGTCCGGAAGTTTTTGATTTAACGGTAAATTTATTACATGAACTAGATATTTCCGATCTTGATTTTAGTAAGTATTCTTTTAACATGAACGTTATATATCAAAATGTAACTGTTACAAACAAAACAAAATATCCAATATCACAACCAAACTGGAAAGTTTTTGATAATTCATTCACCGATATGGAAACACAATCTGGTATATTTAAACTTGCCTATGAGCACATAGATGAGAATTATGAACAATTACCTACAAAACCAACCATTAGAAATGGTTCAGGTGTAAATTTTGTTATTGTAAAACAAAAATACAAAATATATACTCCCACAAAAAACGAATTCGGTCACAATGTTTATTTCAATATTTTAAATTCACTATATAAAATATCTAGTAATGTGTCATCGTGGTCAGCAAATCCAATATTATTTTCTGAACGAGACGATGAGTATCCTGGTATTTTTTTTTCAATATCAGAATTTCCTCGCTATTCGGGAAATATAATATATACAAAAATGGCAACCCAATATGTTGTATTTGATAATTTTAATAATACAAAAATTTTATACGGACCAATTGTTACTTTTGATAAAAGTAATTTTAATAATTTTGATAAAAACAAAGATGATATCGAATATATTGATCATGGCTCGGAATTAGCAATTAATTTTGCACACGATAATTCCGACCCAAATGTAAAACCGTCGCATGGAGGAACGTATTGGAATGACACAAGCCTGTCGATATCCATACTAGATATTAATGACGAGATAGATTATCATTTAAATGAAGATAATGATATAGTTCTTAATGGTGGATTTAAAATATTAAAAGATGATAAACTAAATAAAAACTTAAAATTAAACACATACAAAATCAAAGAAAATTTAAAAACTATTGAAAATGCAGATGGAAGTATTAGAAGATTGCTGCCAATTATTTACAAAAACACCAACAATAATTATATTAGTTTGAATAATTATTATATATCACTCTATGAAATAATCAAAGATGAATTAATAGAAAATGGAAAAAAAATAATAATTGATGAAGAACTTAATTTATATAAAATTAATGATAATCTTGAATTAGACTTAACAAGCACCTACGAAATTCAAAGAAATTCAAATAATCAAATTATGATGCAAGAAACTGGAATAGGAGGGGATCAAAATAAATCAGTCTTGACCACACTATCCTATAAAAATCTTGCAGATTTTTTATCGGATTCAACAAAAAAATATATAATAGATAAGCGATTAAATATATACCTTGTTGATAAAACATACGATGACACAATCTTATTAAACCCAATATTTATACGAGATATTTATATTATCAGCAATGATGTTGATACATCGGCGCTATCTGTTGTTGATTACAACAAGGACAGCACAAAAGTATTAATTAATTCTAATTTTGAATTATTCATTGTACCCCTTACATATGATACATCCAGTATATATTATACCTTTTACGATGATTTTATGCCCCCGATTTTAATAAACAATGAAAATAAATCAGAATTAATCAAATATAATGCCATTATAACAAATTTATATAAAGAAGCAAAAACATATTATTTAGTCGAGCCGAGATTCCCAATAATATCCAAACTTATTACCCATAATGGTGTAGCAGGCACAGATATTATGCTTAAGGCACTTGTTGACAAAAATTATCCACAAGAAAATTTAATCATTAAAATTAGACATGTCAATTCTTCGCTGGTTCCGAAAGAATGGATATTTACGTATAAAAATTATATTATAAGACCGCAAATGCCTCTTTTTAAAAATATATTATTTAGTCCGGTATCCGTCGATGAAAGCACAAATAAAACAATGTATGATGATTTAATTAACGAAATACACAATAGCAAATTAGCAAACGAAACATTATTAACTCTTAAATCCAAAACTAACAACAGTTTCACACTAAGCAACAACCATATATGGTCAATTGAAGAACCGGGCATTGAACTAATTTATACATACATTGGTAATAAAATTATTAAGGCTGAAAAAGTTGATTCTACCAATACCCAATTATATAATATATATAATTCAAATAACACAGCACACAAGGCCCAAACAAAATTTAATAAAACCCACAATGATTATACGACATACTTAGATAGCAAAATCAACTCCCTGCTAACAAGTGAATTGCGGTTAGCCAAAACAAATAAAAATAAACTTACATTAATCAAATCCAAAATTCCCGGGCTATCCACATATTTAAAAGGAAAAGAATTATTGATTATTCAAGCAATTGAAGATTCGCGCAAATATATTGGATCGCGTTTTGAGAACATCACAGTGCATATGGCTGATACACGTGGAAAATACATTCATATGTTTAACTTTGGTACTACTTTTCCCAAGTACAGTTGTGTTATAAAATCAAATGATAAAGTCGGTAAATTAAAAAAATACACAATTATTTCAAGAAAAAATAGGTCATCGGAATACATATTATATAAAACTATCGTATCTAATAGCGGTATTGATGAAGTTAAAAAATATACCCCTCTTAATGACACTCTTAATGACACTCATAAGATGACGATCGATGCCCTTATTAAAAGCACGTACCGCTATAGTCGAAATTATGATAAGGACTATACAGAAGCAAGTGCTAAAACGAAGGCCGATGCCGAATATACAGCAGTTATTAATATCCTTAATGAGAGCAATTTTACCATAAAAGATATGACAGTGGCAACTCTGGATTATGGAATTATTTCACAATCAATCATGCGCATGGGCAGTTATACTTATAACTTTTTTGATAAAAAAATATTCCCACTTAATGCAAAGCATACGCCAGGTACAACTGAATATAATACATATAAAAAAATGGAACTTAAAGCGATGGTTAATAATGATAGTAATTCGGATAAACCAATCATGACGGATGCGGAATGGACCAGTGTGTTCGGGGATGATTTAATATATAGATGGAATGATGATTATGATATTGAGCTTGCGAATTTGACTAAACTTGCGGAATATGAGTCGGGTGGGGCAATTTATGAATCGCTTGTTAAAGATATTCTATATGAAAAAGATAATTATATGTATTTGCCAGGAGACGGAAATCAAATAACTGTAAAAACATCGGCTGGCAGATATTTAACTATCGTATCCGGGAATACAGTAATTTCACACAGGGAAATAGAAAATCCTGCATTGTTCAATGTGTATGATAGTATTATAGGGAAAGCGACCGGTGCAAATGTCCAAATAAATACAAATGGCGACTATATATTAAATATACAAAATACAGTAAAATTAGAATTAAATCATTGGTATAATAATGATCATTATGCATATATTGATGGAGTATTGTTCAGATACCAGCCCGCGAATAACGCGGTCACGGGATTGGCACAAGATGGAAATTTTTATTCAGACAGCAATGATTATGACAAAATATACAATGTAGACAGCCCCCATGATACTTATTTTATAAGAAAATATAGAAATATGGCCAAAACAGACCTAAATTACGAAACAATTAGTAATGGCATGTTCAATAAATTCGAAGAAGAACTAAGCTCGTATTTGCCATCACATACCCGTTATGCAGCACAATGTTATAAATATGAACAGCAAAAAATATCAAAATATTTAGAAAATAAATACGTAGTTGGTAACGATTTAAATATAACCTCAAACCAAACCAATTATGATATATCTGTGCGATTATATGGTTCATTACGTGGCAGTTCATATAATTCATTAAAAATAAAATTAGATAACACTTTATATGACGGGCAATTAAAATTAAATGAAATTATTAACACAAGTATTGGAAATAAATGGTATTCAACATCATACAGAATTGTGAACAAAAACTTTACAAAATGGGAAGGTAAACTATATACAATATGGGTCGGTGCAGACACGAATCTATATGGATTTATGCCGTACAATCTAAATGTACCTATTAGTATGTGGAATAAAATAAACTATACTACCCAAAACCAAACAGATTATCCAAATAAAGTATGGAAAGCTATATGTATGCAAGATTATATTGAATTCAGAATAAATCCAACCGAATCGGTGAATATGATTGGGGGGAATATTTTAGAAAACAATGAATTTATGTTATTATTAACATTGGATGATGAGAGGGAAATAAAAATGATCCCATCATTTACAACAAACAATTTGATAATAAATCATGATTTCAGAACATAAATTTAACAATGACGAAGTTATAAATTAATATAATTAATATTATTATATTAATGGTTAAAATAAAACCCATAAAAGATCTAAAAAACACAAACTATAAAGGGAAAAATTTATCGGGCTCAGTATTTGAAAATATTAGTATTCACAATGTGGCTTTCAATGATACAAATATGGATAATGTCATATTCAAAAATATTAATTTTAAAAACACCGATTTTTCGAATGTAGTTTTTACTAATGCAGTTATGAGCAATGTTACATTTGATAATGTTGATTTTAAAAATATTCAGCTCGAAAATTCCAGGCTAATTAATATTACTGGAATTATTAATAATTTACCAAGCAAATATAACAAATACGATTTAGACGACGAGGGATTTATTGCAGGTAAAACATTAAATATTAATAATTTAAAAATAAATAATAATTCCGAGTCATTATATATTGCCAACTGGGATTTATCACAAATGGGTATGAAAAATTGCGTTTTTGATAATACGGAATTACACAATATAAATATGACAGGGGCAAATATGACGGAATCATCATTTCAAAATGTTATATTTAACTCATGCATTATTAAAAATGCAACCATGACAAATGTCAATGTTAATAATTCAGATTTAAGAGGCACTGATATGATAAATATAACAGATAAAATAATTGGTGTTCCATCAAAAATGACAAACGGTTTTTTATTAACAAATAATTATTTATTTTCCTCCAATACAAGGCCAGTTGTTACTGTGAGTTTGTATTTACATAATATTACAATACGAAATATTAATTTCAATAATCTTGATCTTAAAAATTCAAATTTTGAAAAAGTAGTATTTAGCAATTGCTCATTTAACAATACAATATTAACGTCGTCCATTATTAATGATACTATATTTGAAAATTGCACATTTAATTTAAATGCAAAATTGAATAATATTAAATTTGGCGTTAATATTAAATTCAATGGAGGAAGCCTAAAGACGGCGGATTTAACAAATACAAATATATCTGATGTTTCATTTATTAGTACTGATATAGATGGAATTATTCACAATGGTATATATGTGGGGTCAGGTATAACAATCAACAATACGGATCTATCAAATATGAACTTATCAAATGCAAATTTATCGAATTTGTCTTTTATTAGATGTAATTTATCAAATTCTATTATTTCATCAACTGAATTTAAAAATTCAGTATTTAAACGTTGCGATTTATCAAATTCAACTATTTCATCAACTGAATTTAAAAATTCAAAAATATCAATAACAAGTTTATCAAATTCGACACTAAATAATATTGTATTTAATAATACAGAATTAAAAAATATTATTGTAGATGGTGTAATTTCGTCAAATGTAACAACATCAAATTTTGCAACATCAAATTTTACATATAGTACACCGAATTGGGTTTTAACAAATGGCATATTTATTTCAACGAATATGGACTTATCTAACAAAGATTTAACAAATGCAGATTTAACCAATTTAACTAATTTAAATGGCACAAAATTAAATAATGCTATAATAAAAGGAGTCAAAACCGGAAATTTAAAAACTGCTCCGTTAACATTACCTTATGATAATAGAGGTTATGGATTAATTAATGGATATTTAATTGGTGGTGGTGCAATAGTTAATTTAACTGGCAAAGTGCTTAATGGAACTAATATTAATAATTTTGATATGAATGGAGTTTCATTAACGAGTGCTCTTTTAAGTGGTGTTAATTCTGGAAATGTAATCGGATATCCAGCAAATATTCCATCTGATTGGAAAATAATTAATAAAACACAATCCTCTAAAACATTTACGACACTTGCCCAGCTAAAATTAGATATTCAGAATTTAATTCCATGTGTCATCAGATATGACAATAATATTTTATTGGTTGATAATATTTCAAATGCAACAAGTGCAACTACATCATTTTTGGTTGTCAATAAGTCATATCAGATAGAAGGACGAAATGCATATTATATCGGAGTGAATGTTGATTGCAATGGATATGATTTATCAAATGCAGATTTAATTAATGTTAATTTATCTGGAGTAAAGCTTGTGGGTGCAACACTGGTGGACATTAAACCAACAATAAATCCAGAAATTATATTTGATTCATTGCCTAATGGGTGGGGGGTTTATAATAACTATTTATTTGGGAAAACTGTTGATTTGCTTGGCATAGACCTAACGGATTTTGATTTAACAAATATTGATATTTCATTGTCAAAAAATTTATCAAACGATTCTAATAAACACAAAAACATAACAGTAAATAAAAATACTGTTTTACCATCAAATTGGTATATTAAATCTGTTTTCGGTGTAATTTCCCCAAGCGAATTAACAACAAGATTTGATGGCGATTTAGTATACAGGTCCACATTGGATAATACAAACGACAAACAACTTTTAACAAAAACAATAAATGATATCGGTGATTCAAAAAATGATTTTATTGCAAACTTGGCAAATATGTTGGAGAATATTAATGGTATCAAAAATAATATTGATAAATATTGGAATCTGCCTATGCTTAATAAGCTAAACGGTGATAGAATTATAAACATATCAACAACTGCTACACAGTACGAATTTAATGATCCAGGATGTTTATGTATTGATTATAATGGAGAAGAAATTGATTACAATACAACAGTGTTTGATTATTTGGGTGGTAATAAGTTTAACACAATCGATATTACGAATAGTCTGAAAATGTCGAATGGCAATTACAATTTAACAGAAACTACATATAAATTTGTATATACACCAGTATTTACTCACACTAACCAAGTTAAACAAGTTAGATACATCAGAATATATGATTCAACATATTTCGATGATGCGCTTGGTAATTACGAGCAGCCAATGTCGTTATCATTCCCACGCCAAAAAACACCAGCCGATATATTAAAATTAATTGATGAAATATATATTAAATTCGATTCTGATTTTGATGTTTCCGTATCAGTTGGTACAATTGATTCAATAAATGAAAAAGTTATAACAATGGATTCTGTAATAGTTGATCATACGAGTCTACAATCTTCGAAATATATTAAAATTGGTAATAAAATATATGATATTGTAACTAAGCTTTCAAATACTATCACATTGAATGAAATTGTTGGTCAAAATAATGTCGGAGAACAGGCATATGTTTTACCGGGTAAATACGCAGATATTCGTGGAATTTTAAATATATCCACTGAAGCAAAAGATAAATTTAATAATGTATATGAATTAGAACAATTGGATATTGATTATCTGACAAAAGTAATAAATATGTTTGAAAGCGAATATGATGCACATAGAAGTCAATTGGCTATAAATAATCCTAACACAAATATTAATTTAAAAAATACCAGCATAAAAGATAAGTTAACGAGTGCAAATAGCGGAGTCGCTGAATACAAGGATGCTAATATGAATTCGGAAGATTTATTTGCAAAATTTATAACAAAACAAGAAACCGTAATTGAGAACATTGATAATTTGACCCCAGGAATAAATGGATTAGGTGGATTTATCGACGGATTACTTGCAGAGCTGAATGCAAATAAAACACCAACATTTGACAATATTACGGAAATGCTGTCGGAATTTGTTGTGTTGTATAATGGATATACTATTTTAAGAAGAGAATATTTTGGTATTGTTGATATTTTACGAGATGAAATACACGGTCGTATTGTATCACTCGCAGATGTTATGAGTGGTATTAAAAATAATGCAGCAAATAATAATGGAATTATAATGGACGAAGAACTATCGTTATTTAAATATATAAAAAATATAACAAAAAATATTAATACAACATATCTGAGTTTGATGAAATCATTGAATTTAGTATCGACTTCAAACAATAACAAATTAAAAAACACAGACAACGCCATGTGTGTTGAGGCATTGTCTAATATCGATATATATAAGGATGCCGTAAAATTAACCCAATACGATTACGATAATACCGTGTTATATGATAAATTGGTACTAAATATGGCCGCATTCAAAGTCGAAATTGATAATTTTGATACACTAAGCAACGCATATGATGATCAATCAAAAGGTGTTACAATAAATCCCGAGACAATAGCTGATTCAAATAATATTAAATTAAATACATCATTATTTGGATTTGATTCAACTACAACTGCCACCTATGCGTGGTATATGTCGGATATGGAAACTGAAAGCTTTTCTCCAATAGCAAACGAACAAAATTCATCATACACTTTGGTTAAACAAGCATCGTCGTCGGAAATAATTTTTAAAACAATAAATTCTGGTCAAACAAGAAATATATATTACGAGGAAAAAATAATCAGCGGTATAACATCCGATTCTACAAATACACAAATTCATACTGCAATTAAAGATACACAAAATGCGATCGGGTGGGCATGGCAGACTCAAAGTGGTGGTATGGACACAGGTGATGGTATGGACACAGGTGATGGTATGGACACAGGTGATGGTATGGACAACACAACATCAACATCAAATACATTTATTATTCTTTATACCCAATTAACCGGGAATCAAGTACATGAATTATCAGATACTGCGTTATATAATACTGTATCCTTTAATACAATTAATATTTCA
>Ga0114934_10000047_pt1 | contig 59608 bp, 46 predicted proteins | sample 4SBtaG_2_FD_99695 | JGI IMG/M metagenome (GOLD analysis project Ga0114934, IMG submission 99695) | Deep subsurface microbial communities from Kolumbo volcano to uncover new lineages of life (NeLLi) - 4SBTROV10_white metaG | ecosystem: Environmental > Aquatic > Marine > Volcanic ...
AATATGCGAAAGATTGACGCAGGATTATTGTTTGTCTTCAAGGCGTAGCAACAGGCGCATAGCAGGGCTACGCAACTGTTGCTACAACGCAGAAGACGGACAATAAGACAAGTCAGGATTCGTATATTATTGAAACCTCGCTCCTAATTGACGCCGCTGAAAATTCGTACTGCGAATCTTCAAATTCTATAGTATAGCTGCTGGAGTATAAATCTACAGCAACTGGTATATCCCTCGGGCTATGCAGAAGCACCCCGTATCCACCCGAATCTGTACCCTGTTTATTTCCGGCACCAACAAGCCTCTGTTGATCTCGACTGTTATTTTATCTTTTTCGGTTAAATCTTTATTGCGTATAAACCGGGCAAAACAGCGCACGCCGTTTTCAAATTGTGCAGCTTATACGATCAAAAGTTGGTCAAATCCTAAACCAAAATGACGTTTAAGACGTTTAAGACGTTTAGGGATTAGTTTTCCGTCCAGGACAAAGGGTCTATTGATCGAATGTATAACCACGAAATTAATTCCGAATCCGTGCTTGTGAATTCTAATTTCACTGTATACCGGCCTGTATCCAGACAGTATACCCTAAAGCGCTTCACCACACGCTGATTCCAGTTCGGCGCGCTCAAAAGGTAATTTTTTCCAAGGCATCAGATGCAACGATTTCTTTAACAGGGAAAACCCAATCTCATCACCAGACTGCAAACCGTTACGGCTTACTACATGAACCGGTAGTTCAAGGATAAACCGAGATTCAAAGGCTGTGGATTTCACAATCACTGTACTGGTACCACCGACAGTAATCAGTTCTGTGACCCTACCCTGGATTGGATTTTCGCGTATCCCGGCCGAAGGTCTTAAACGACTGTGCAACAAAATTCCCGAGGGCGGTATACACCAGCATACTTGATCGCCGGCTGAAAATGCAGAATTGTAGGCAGCATCCAGTAAAACATTATCGCAAACTATCCGAGTCAGTTTTTGATCTGGACACTGCTTAATCACTCGCCCTTCGAATAAATTACGGATATCGACCAAGCGAGCCACCAAAGTGGTCTCGGGACGTTCAAATATATCCGTCGGCTTACCGACCTGTAATGTCTTTCCTGCGTACAACACACACATCTGATCCGCCAACATTGCAGCTTCATCCAGATCATGGGTCACCAATATTATCGGTATCTCCAGTTTTCGGGTTAGTTGCAGAGTTTCAAGACGTAATTTTCTCCGAGTCACCTGATCCACCGAAGAAAACGGTTCATCCAGCAACAGAATAGTTGGCTCACGTGCCAATGCACGAGCCAAAGCGACGCGTTGCCGCTGACCACCAGACAGTGTATGCGGTAATCTGGATTCCAGGCCTTTAAGATTAACCCGCCGTAATAAGTCCAACGCATTTTCATTGAGTTTTTTGCTTGAAGTTAAAATTGGGTTGATAGCAAGCTTGATATTTTCCAGCACACTTAAATGCGGAAACAACGCAAAATCCTGAAACACAAAACCGATTCGTCTTTGCTGTGGCTTCAGATCAATATTCGCGTCAGTATCCAGCCATGTACTTCCAGCACAACAAATTTTTCCTACCTGGGGTCGATATAAACCCGCGATTGACCGCAAAATCGTCGTTTTTCCACTACCCGAAGGCCCAACAAGTGCCAGCAAATCACCAGGTTGGCAGACCAGCTCCGCGTCCAAGGGTATAGGACGCTGCTGACGCAAACGCAATTTAAAGCCTGGTTCACTCGCACCGATCAAAGCCATAGTTTTAAGTTCCAATAAGCTATTGACGAAAAATAATTCATAATCCAGTCTATACTGAGTTGTTAATCCTTTGTTTATTGAATTAAACCCCAGAACCTCAAATGCTGTCATCCATTTCTTCTACACATTTCCATAGCACCAGGAGCTATTCTATTGGAAATTCGGACAAAGAGATTAAGACCTCCACAGATAGGACTCAAGAAAGCGAGGAAACGTCGCGGGAACCGTCATTATCCCGTGACGAACAAAAAACCATTGAGAATTTAAAAGCACGTGACCGTGAAGTCAAGACACACGAACGGGCTCACTTGAGTGCCGCAGGGTCTCTGGCCATCGGTGGCGCACACTACAGCTACGAAACCGGACCGGATGGGAAACAGTATGCTGTGGGTGGTGATGTCAATATTGATATCTCCGAAGTAGCTGATGATCCGCAAGCAACTCTCCGGAAAGCAGAAAAAATCAGAAGCGCTGCGCTGGCACCCGCCAATCCCTCGGCGCAAGATCAACGTGTGGCTTCTAATGCCATTGCCATGGCGAATAAAGCACGTCTCGAGTTATTACAACAGCGCCAGCAGGATACTGGCGATGAGAATGAATCCACCGTGGGTTCAAGAATTGATATTTCAGTATGATGGGTTTATTTCGCTGCACTAAGCTCTGATTTTTTATCTACGCATCTGAAGTGATGGTTAAGCTACAAACCTTTAACGATTCCAGCCTCGCGAGTAGGAGAGTAGGAGTCAAAAGCAGGGGTCAAATATCATATTGACTTTTATATCCGTGTATCAAGAATAGACCTGTGAACGCCGATTCAACATATAAACCATACTTACTGTAAAAAATGCGAACAGCAGTAACACCAAGGACATGATACCGGCAGAGGCATCATCAAAGGCTTGAACTTTATCAAAAATCGCTATCGAAATGGTACGAGTTTCTCCTGCAATATTGCCGCCCACCATAAGAACCACCCCAAATTCTCCCATGGTATGAGCAAAGCTTAGAGCCAATGCGGATAACACGCCAGAGCGCGCCAGGGGCAGTTCAATCCGCCAGAATGTCGACCATGTCGACAAACCGCTGCACCAGGCAGCCTCCCGCAAGCTGTAGGGTATCGATTCAAAGGCTCTGAGCATAGGTTGAACCGCAAACGGAAAACTGTAAATAACCGACGCAAGCACCAGGCCACTGAATGAGAAAACCAACGTATGTCCGGTAATAGACTCGATCGCAATACCAATGGGTGACTGACGGCCTAAAAAAACCAGTAGATAATAACCAAGCACGGTAGGAGGAAGCACCAAAGGCAAAGCAACAATTGCTTCCAATAGAAACTTTCCGCGAAATCGCGTCCATGCAAGCATACGCGCAGTACCCAGGCCGAGCACCAGTAACACGGCCACAGTACAGGCCGATAACTTAAAAGACAATATTAATGCGGTCCAATCCAATGTTTATATAACCTTCAGGTGGTTCTGGTAGATAATATCGCAACGATTGTGTGACTATTTTCTCGTTGTGCAAATCATTGGTTACGCTGATTTGCTTCAAGGAGGTTGCAACAAAACTTTTATGAACGTATTCAAGCGCCCGGAACATTCAATGGCTTAGGCTCTAACCCCGAAACTCAGTAAGCAAATACAAATTTATATCGACTCGCCGTACAGGAAATCATAAAACAGAAAAACTCCCTGTATTCCGACTTATAACCAGCCAGCCTTCATCCAGTTTGTTGTCGTCTCCTGAATCAGGCCCTGACAGTCGTTCACTACCACGCCTGACATATAAATGCTTTTCAACCGTCTATCCATCACCCCTACGTTATCGAAGAATTATAGTCCTGAAGCCTGGAAAACAGACTTCGCTGCATCGCTCTGCAAATATTCAAAAAAAATAACCGCTTTTTTTCCTGCACCCGGTATCAGTACAGCTTCATGACTCAAGGGTTCATAGAGCTGCGGCGCAACCAGCACATACCGCCCTGCGTTACTAAACGTAGGGTTTATCGCAATTGCATAAGGTATCAAAGCAGCATCAACATTGCCGGAGGCCGCAAACTGGGCAGTTTGTAAAGCATTCTGTCCAATCACAAAACGTTCTTTGGTCTGCTGCCAGAAATTCATTGCCATCAATGCCTGGCGCGCAATGCGTCCATACGGAGCAGTTTCGGGATTTGCGATTGCATAACGTCGGGTGGTGGATTTTACCGGCATCGCAAAAAATCTCAGGTTACCATCCAAATTAAATTCAGACCCGTTTAGCGTATAAACGACTAATCGCCCCCGACCATATACCAGGGGCTCTATAGGAAAAACCATCGATTCTCGTAACAGGTCGATGGATTCGCTGTCTGCACTCAAAAACACGTCGTAGGGCGCGCCTTGCTGAATCTGCCGAGCAATTCCCCGAGACGAACCAAAAATCAGTTCAATTCGCTCTCCATATGACTGCTGAAACCTTTCAGCAATTTCTGTAAGTGCAAAATTTAAACTGGATGCTGCCGCTACCCTGGGAATGTCGGCAAGACTAAGCCCTGAAGTGAACAACAGAACAGCGCAAAGAAATAGATCTGCAAGCCGCGAGGATTTTTCGAACATTGAACCATTTATATCAGCCAGGGAGTGTGGATTTTTGGGCAACAGAATCAGGGGAAATAAGATTTTTTCCCAGAAAACCAATATTCGCGTTAAAATATCATGTTCGGTAACTCTCTGTCATCCCCCGTCCCTAAAGAAAATCTTAGTCGGATGCGAAAATACAGCGCACCGATTTACCCAATATTTTTATGACTCAATACAAGCAAACACATTTAAAACAACTGGAATGCGAAAGTATCCATATCATTCGAGAAGTCGCTGCGGAATTTGAACGACCGGTCATGTTGTATTCGATCGGTAAAGATTCTGCTGTAATGCTGCACCTGGCTCTGAAAGCGTTCTACCCGGGGAAGCTACCCTTTCCATTGATGCACGTGGATACAACCTGGAAATTCCGTGAAATGATCGAATTTCGTGATAAGCAGATCAAGGAATATGGCCTCGATTTGATTGTACATACCAATCAAGACGGTGTCGCACAGGGTATCGGACCATTTACCCACGGTAGCAAAAAACATACTGATGTAATGAAAACCCAGGCTTTAAAACAGGCTTTGAATCTGCATCAATTTGACGCTGCATTCGGCGGTGCTCGACGAGATGAGGAAAAATCACGGGCTAAGGAACGTGTTTATTCATTTCGAGATAAGAACCATCGTTGGGATCCGAAAAATCAGCGTCCCGAATTGTGGAATATTTACAATGGAAAAATAGACAAGGGTGAAAGTATCCGGGTATTTCCTCTTTCCAATTGGACAGAACTGGATGTCTGGCAATACATACACCTGGAAAACATTCCTATTGTTCCTTTGTATTTGGCGAAACAACGTCCGGTTGTCGAGAAAGACGGAGTATTGATCATGGTGGATGATGACCGTATGCCTATTACAGCCAGTGACAAAGTAGAAACGAAAATGGTGCGCTTTCGAACACTGGGATGTTACCCTTTAACCGGTGCTGTGGAATCAAGCGCAACGACTCTCCCGGAAATTATTCAGGAGATGTTGCTGACTAAAAGCTCCGAACGTCAGGGTCGTGTGATCGATTATGACCAGGCGGGTTCAATGGAAGAAAAAAAACGCGAAGGTTATTTTTAAGCACACCCTCTGAAAACCTGATAACTCTGAATTTACCCGCATATAAAAAATATTTTCTCTGTCATGTCCCACCAATCTGAACTCATTAGCACCGATATAGACGCCTATCTGGCACAGCACGAACGTAAGGAGTTACTTAGACTTTTGACATGTGGGAGTGTAGACGACGGCAAAAGCACCTTGATTGGACGCCTGTTGCACGACTCCAAAATGATCTACGAAGATCAGCTCGCCGCCGTTAAAGCAGACAGTGTTAAATCAGGAACAACTGGCGGAGAAATAGATCTGGCACTGCTGGTCGACGGTTTGCAAGCGGAGCGTGAGCAAGGAATAACTATCGATGTCGCCTACCGCTATTTCTCAACCGCAAACCGTAAATTCATTATCGCCGATACCCCGGGACACGAACAATACACACGTAACATGGCCACCGGCGCATCGACCTGTGATTTGGCAATTATTTTAATCGACGCCCGACACGGTGTCATGACGCAAACCAAGCGACACAGTTTTATCACTTCTCTGTTGGGTATCAAACATCTGATAGTGGCGATTAATAAGATGGATTTGGTCGACTATGACGAAGCCACATACAACAAAATCAAAGCAGATTATATACAGTTTTCAGATCGATTGAATATTGAGGATTTTCGTTTTATTCCACTGTCGGCATTAAATGGAGACAATGTCGTTACTCTTAGTGAAAACATGCCGTGGTACACCGACAAACCCCTTATGGAAATCCTGGAATTCGTCGAAATCTCCACGGATCATAACTATACGAACATGCGTTTTCCTGTGCAATACGTGAACCGACCTAATCTTGATTTTCGAGGTTTTTGCGGCACTGTTGCAGCTGGGATCATACACAAAGGCGACCAGATTACGGCTCTGCCCTCGGGACAGACCAGTCGTATAAAATCTATTGTGACATACGATGGAGAGCTCGAAGAAGCGTTTCCGCCAATGACCGTCACTTTAACTCTGGAAGATGAAATTGATATAAGCCGAGGGGATTTAATCTGCCGTCAGAATGATCTGCCAAGCGTATCGAATCAGTGTAATGCAATGATCGTCTGGATGACCGAAACAGCGATGCTACCCGGTAAAGAATATTACATTAAACAAGGCCTGCGAACAGTAACCGGTTCGATTACACATATTCATCATAGAACCGACGTCAATACTCTGGAACACTATTCAACAGAACAACTCAATCTAAATGAAATCGGCTTATGTGAAGTAACCCTAAGCAGTCCCATCTGTTTCGACCCCTACTCCACCAGCAATGAAACCGGTTCATTTATCATAATCGACCGCCTGAGTAATGTCACAGTCGGCGCTGGAATGATTACTAACGCAACAGTCAATCGCAACGAATTTCGCCAACTGACCGAACAGGATCGCCGCGCCCGTTATGGACAATTGCCTGTGACCATCTGGCTACAGGGAGGTAATCGACAACAGGTTGCTTTTCATCTGGAACGAAAACTGTTCGACACGGGACACGCCAGTACCGTAGTCAGCGATTTAGACCAGGTTACAGACTATCAATTCGCTGCCCAACTGATTAACAACGCAGGACTAATATGCATTTGTTTATGCGATGAACCTCCGCACGCATCCGATTCCGATCTGGTTTTTTCCACCCATCAATACGGCACCGACGATATTTTCAATTTTCTGAAACAGCAACAGATACTCGATGCATAATTACCCAACTATTTTATATTGATTGGACAATATCCAGTCCAATAGCTTGCTTTTACACTCTATATCGTTGCTACCTGGGTTTAAGAATCTGTTGGTATTTGGGTTTAACTAACTAAAGCGCCATTGGGTTTGGGCTTAATTTACTGGGTTTGTGGGAAATACCAACAGTAACCGCGAACAGAGCCATTAAAATTGTCATCGATAGAAAGATTTTCTTTGCTATAGAAAGGATATTTGAAATTCCACCTACGCAAAAAGGACAATCCGGCAATTATTCGACGCGTAACTGTTGATTTAAAATCCCACGATAGCCCGCGAGGTTCTGCTTTATTATCCTGATATTTCTAGGTCCCATCCGCAGTAGTTGTTTTTGGGCCGCACTTAATGCCTCACTGTTTTGATCAGCAAATTTGTACATAACTGATGGTCGGGTCAATTCAATCCTGCCGTTAATCTGCGGTGTCGACAGTAAATGTGTAATTGCAGTGAGTAGCACTCGACTGAAATCCGCATTCGGATAACCCAGCTCCTGATACGCCTGGTCAAACAGGGGTTTAAATAATTTGTAGGTCCTCATGGAAGCTCCAATATCCAGGGAATCCATTGTGTCTGCATAAATATTGTAGCGATGATAACTTTTCGGATCGATAGAGTAAGACTGATCACCATTATCTTTTGTCAAAAATTTTCCATTCGGAGCCCAAAATGCAAGCTGTTTACGCGGAATAGAACCTCTGGAAATATTGTCTACCAATAACACAAACTTTCTGATCAAATGCGCCGAACCCATCCATTTGTCCAATCCATCCTTAGAGGATAAATCTGCAAATTCGCTGTGTACCAATGCATCGCTGTTATTCAGTTCCGGCAAGTTGAATTGCGGCACTGCTTCAAGGGCCAGGCTTTCAACAGGCACAGCATTATCTGACTCTTTGGGCAAGTGTTGTTCTTCGCCAGGAATCGACACCAAATCCAGAGAATGAACCATTTTGCGATCACTATCGATGATATTGTCCGCGTCCAAATCCAACAACGGGGCTATATCATCAACATCCGACTCAGACAGATACAAATAGACCCATAACGCCAATGCTGCTATCAAAACGACTGCAGTCAAACGTCCAATTGTTAATAGAAATTTACTGAACTGTGTCAATGTTTTAGGGCTAATTTTGTTCTAATGCCACATTATCACCTAATGAGTGTTTAATGATTCCCTGCCACCCAATAATAATTTTGTTGTTATTAAAATAAGATTCATATCCGGGCAAAAAGTTTGTTTTTTAAAGCCTCAAGTTTAGGTATCCAAATCAAAACATAGAATAATTAAACCATCGACTCTGATTAATATTTCCCGGATTGTAAACCATTGATTATTCGTCCTTCAGGTACTGCGATGTAGCCACAAAGCTTACAGGGAGGTAATTATACTCCCTCCGTAAAAATCTATGACTTGCAATGTTATCACCGAACTTAGGAGCGAGGGTTTAATAATATGCGAAAGATTGACGCAGGATTATTGTTGGTCTTCAAGGCCTAGCAGCAGGCGCATAGCAGGGCTACGCAACTGTTGCTACAACGCAGAAGACGGACAATAAGACTAGTCAGGATTCGTATATTATTGAATCCTCGCTCCTTACTGAGCAAATACTAATCAACTGGATTCAAAACCCGTTTTCCCCACGACAACTTCTATTCTCGGACATCCAACTGACGCTGTTAACAAAAAAAGCGGAGACACCTTGCAGGTGAAACCGCTTTCCCAAACTTCTTAGATCGCCACACCTACGACTGTAACAACCACCTATAAACCACGATCAAAGAATATTTTTCTGGAACTCGAAGCTAAGGCCGCACCATGTCCAATAGGCACAAACACGCAATAATTTTCAATGCCTGTATATCAATCAATACGAATCAGACAATTGAAACTGCCTATCACTCTCAAAATTAAAGAGCCCTCAGCTATCGATTACGAACTAACGTGCGCCCTTACCATCACCAGCCGGGCCATACAAGTCAGACATTCTTCCATACTCACCATCATTCGGTTTTTGTGAATCACCATCCGTTGAGTTACCGCAGCCAACTACTCCACCCATAACGACCAACATGAATACGACTAATACACTACTTAGGAACTTTCTCATTTTTTCTTCTCCTAACTACTTTATAGTTATCTACATTAACATCACGTCAGCGATGCGCGTAGTACCTTATATAATAAGTTTCATTGAATTGCAAATACTTTTCCGCAGTATTTTTCCAATCTAAAACACAGCAATTATCGAGCCGAGCCAGGCATCGAAGATGCTTGTTTTCTAACACCATCTGGCCAACAAAAAATATAAATCTTGTAATAGAAGGATTACACTTAGCCCTCTTAACATTCTGTAAAAACGACATTTCTCATCCCCTTCACCTCCAACTGTGCCTAAATGTATAACTGCCTAAAGGCGGTTCATACATTCCAGGTACTGCGATCACTGAGTTGGGAAATTCAGATTATCGGCATCTGACTTACAAAATTATCATCTGCCGAATGAGTTTCAAGAGTGTGCCGCTCGGAATAGGGATGTGGAAACGGCATTCCTCCCGGCCTGAACGGTGGTCTCCACCAACGGCAACCCGATAGTTCGATTAGAACCACACCGATAACCATTACTATAATAATTTTTCTCATTCAACCTACCCATTAATGAACAAATTCACACCCTATCATCACACAATTTTATGTCTAACGCATTTTACTGGTGTCGGGAAAAGTGTCGCCACAGTATTTTCTTAAATAAAGTGCTCAGCTAATAGACGAACAGTCACGGCGCGGAATTGATTTTAAGCCAAAAAATACTCTGAAAAATGACAAAATCAATCTATTTCACTCAGGGCATTGGCAATATATACTGCGTCACTCTCTTTTCATCTTTCGCCTGCAGTTCCAGATTGGAAACAAGTATGGCGGGTGATACGGTGGTAACTGGGATCGTCCCCGACTCGGCACCACAGTATGCGTTATCAACCTCCAGAACATCGCCGGTTGCTATGATGTTTGATAAAGCAGACAAGGGCGTACCAACAAAATCAATACCACGAACATAAGCCTCAGATCCATCAGGAAAGAGCATTGTCGCAATAGTAATTTCTCCCAAAAAAGCCTGAAAATCGTAGGACTCAGTCCCTGTTTCTCCACCTTTGGCCTCATGCAAAATAATGCCAAAAGGCAGGTCATTCTTTTTAATAATTGCGATCAGTTTCTTACGCAATGCATGCCAGGTCTCTCCATCGATGGATTCAATAATAAGATTGCCCATACGACTGATTGGACGCTGAAATGATGCGTTTCTCGCGTGCCCATTGGACTGATATTTACCTTTGTTTATCGGTGTACGAGTGGTTAGAAAGCCCTTCAGTTTACCTTTAGACACTAACTTGGCACATTCAGCTTTCGTGCCCTCATCATCATATTGATAGTGCCCGAATAAAGAACATTCCTGGAAATGGCTTAAGCTGGGATCGTCGTATATATTAAGCGAAGGATGAGTAATCAGTTGATTGGTTTTATCCTTAAATGTTTTACCCTCATCCTCAGATAATAAACGATTTCCCTCAAGACGGTGCCCAAGAACTTCATGAAACAGTAGACCGGAAGGACCCGGAGCAAGGAGCGCGGGCCCTGAGTAAGAAACCAGCGGTTTAGATTCGGAAATGGCGCGCAATACCTTGATTTTTTGCCGGATCTGTTTACGAAATTCAACTATTGTCGGCAATTCCTGGGGATCGGCTACGTTGTGCATAACCTCAAGTTCTACACTGTGACCTTCCGGTGCCAATAGCCATAGATATGCGGATAATGTGTATTGCGATGTTTGCCAGGCAACCGAACGTCCCTCCGAGTTTTTAAACACGTGGGTCGTTATGGTTTCCTTAAAATCAACATAATGATTCTGTATATCAAGATAGGGTTTTAGAAAACCGGTGGCTTCCTTAACATATTTTTTCCATTTTTCGAGTTCAACCGGTTTTCTATTTTCGAAACTTTCATTGATTTCTATCGGTGCTTTGGTAAAGGATGCCAAACCTTCATTTTCGTCAATATAGCTGAGCATTTCGCTGCGCCGGGTGTGATAATCACTAACCGCTTCACGATATTTGGTATCAGTAAGTCGCCACAGGGAAAATCGTAATGCATCCACACTATCCGCTATTGGCAGCTTGGTGTGCTTATAGGATTCATCGTCGCGGTCATTATCTTCCAGACCACCGTTGGTTGTCTGGTCGAAGCGATAACTACCGATTCGCATGTCACAAAATACCTTACGAGAGTGAAAGCGCCGGGTTGAACAAAGCGCGCCTAATCGACCCCATAATGAAAAACCTTCGGTTTCTTTCACCAAATAGCTAATATACGAAGGGCGCGGATGCCCCGGCGCTTTGAGCCCACTCATGGAACGGTCAAGTTCCATTTGTAATGCGGTTTTCAGTGCTTTTAGCGAAGCAGTCTTCATAGGATTGATAACTTCGGTTGAAAATGAGGGCTAAATGTAGCGCAGCAGCGTGGGAAGTCAAGATTTGAGAATAGAACAGGAATAATACACTGAACAATTCTTTTGCTTAATTTTCAGATCCAAGTCATTGATTGGAGCAAAATCACTAAGTAACGAAAACCTCGCCATTGTCTGACTTTTTTATCGAAGCAAATAAATCTCTTTAAAGCCTGGATTTAGGCACAAGGAATGCCGGTAAATTAAAAATATATTTTCTGCAGGTTAAGCTTGTATATCCTGGAGCTTAGATACACCCTCATGTTCCAATCTTTTACTATACTAAAACCAACCACAAACACTATTCCCATAATTGATATACGGTGCCAGATCCAGTGCTTCAACCAGAATCCGCAAGCCCACAGCCAGAGCAAGATCTTAATATCTGTATCGGACATCTCACCGAAATACGAGGTGACGGTATGGAAGCAAGCCTTTTGCCCCTGAAAACCGAAAACGCGTTAGTGACCATTGGCGAACACGATGTTCTGATCGGCCAACTCGGTTCCTATGTCTCGATTCGTCAGGGAGATATTCGCATCCTTGCATTGATATTCAAAGAATATCAACGGGATGTAACAACGGCAGCGGAATCAACCTCGGGCTACGCATCTGGAAATACTCGCTACATATCTTTAATTCCTCTCGGTGAAATAAGCGCCAAGGGTGTATTCCAAAGAGGTATTAGAAACTATCCGACAACCGGTGCCGATGTTTATACCGTTAGCGTAGAAGAGTTAAAACCTATTTTCATGAAGTTTCGGGGCTATCGCTTTAACCTGGGATATATTCCCACTCACCCATCCCTGAGTGTCAGCCTGGATCCTTCCGCATTATTCGGCCGTCATTTTGCGATATTGGGTCAATCCGGTTCGGGTAAATCCTGGGCAGTTTCCAGTATTGTTCAGCGGGCTGTCGCGGCCATGCCCAATGCTCACATTATTTTGCTGGATCTGCACGGAGAATATTGCTGGACTGATGACAAAGGTGAACAGCACTCTGCATTCAAACCCGATACAGTGCGCTATATAGATGCCAGAAAACTGGAAATCCCTTATTGGCTGATGACATTCGCTGAATTGGTGGATTTGCTCATTGATCGTTCTGATGACGGCGCGTCAGTACAAATCGCTTTCCTGCGGGAAACCTTGTATGCGCTGAAAAAACATTCAGCAAAAAAATTGGGTATCGAAAATATTTCCATCGATTCTCCGGTATACTTTTCTCTAACCGATCTCTATAAATCCTTCAAAAATGCCAATGAACAACGCAGCGACTTTGGTAAATCCACAGGCGCGTTGTTCGGTCAGTTTGATGAGTTTCTGGTAAAACTTCAAAGTCGCCTAAGTGATGTTCGTTATGATTTCCTACTCAAACCGAAGGTACGTACATCGTCCGAAACACTGGTCGATCTGTTGCGCGATTTTGTCGGTTTGGGAACACCTAAACGGCAAATTACTGTGATCGATTTGAGTCCGGTACCCTTTGATGTACGTCCCGGCGTGTCGGCTCAAATTGGACGTTTGGCCTTCGAATTTAACTATTGGAACCCTCGCAATCGTGAATTCCCGATATTGTTGCTTTGTGAAGAAGCTCATGCGTACATTCCCCGAGATGCCGATTCACAATACGAAGGAACGCGTAAATCCATGGAGCGTATAGCCAAGGAAGGCCGAAAATACGGCGTCGGCCTAGGCGTTATCAGTCAGCGCCCACATGAACTCTCTGAAACTGTATTGTCCCAATGCGGAACCTACATATGCCTGCGCATCACCAACCCTGACGATCAGTCCTATGTACGTGACCTGGTGCCGGAGGCTGAAGGCGATTTGACTGACATTCTCTCCGCACTTGGCCGCGGGGAAGCGATGGTCATGGGTGAAGGAACACCCTTACCTATACGTTTTCAAATTTATCGTCCTGATCCACCACCGAACAGTAGCGATGTCGATTACCACAAAAACTGGAAAGGTGGCCCGGAAGATATTGATGTAAAGGGTATTGTTAATCGTTGGTGGCGCCAGGGACGATAAGTAACGTGCAATTGCTGAAGTTACATGACACACTGCGCATTACAAGTGAGCTTGAATTATTCAAGCATTAAATATTAAAGAATGATCAGGCGTCTGTTTCAATTCATTATCGATTTCTTTACCAACCACCCCTCTAACACCAGCGGAGATGAGCTAAACTGCGAGATCGATGTTGATAAAATGATCAAATCGCTCGATCTGGAACAACATGCCAAATATTCTGCGGAACATGAACTACCCTCGTCAGATGCACAAACACTCGATGGCACTGAACGTAAAATTGAAGCTCTGATCCAAAAAAGAATGGCTGAATTGACCAACAAAGCCAACTCCCGGCTGGTTGGCTATAACACAAGCCTGGCGAACACCGACATAAACACCGAACAGCAACGTATCCAAAATCTGGCTAAAAGCGCAAATTTACGTCTTAACAGCCGCCTGGCGGAAGCCGAACAGCAGTTGCGGGCAATGAAAAACGACCTGAAACACAGTGCCACAGCTCTGCAGTCGTTTCGAATTAAACACCGACGCGATACTGATGCCGAGTATCCCGAATCACGCCTGTACCACTACAGTATTGTTTTACTCATTCTCGTTTTCGAAGCTATAGCCAACGGTTTTTTCTTTGCCAGGGGCTCGGAATTTGGGATTTTGGGTGGAATCAGTCAATCGCTGGTTGTGGCCATACTTAATATTGCACCCTCATTTTTCTTTGCCGGAATGGTTTGCTTTCGATACACCAATCATGTATCGCTATTCAAGAAAGGTATTGCCTGGATCGCAAGCCTTGTTTATGTAACATGGATCTTTGTTTTCAACTTATGTGTCGCTCACTACAGGGATGTGTTGACACACGGCCATGAAGAAGCCATACAACAAATCACCAGGCAAATCATCGAAAGCCCACTGACTCTTATCGATATCAATTCCTGGTTATTATTGTTAATGGGGGCATTTTTTTCCTTGGTCGCTATGGTTGACGGCTATAAAGCCGATGACCCCTACCCAAAATATGGAAAACTTCAGAGAATTAATGACGAAATACAGGAAGATTACGAGTTTGAATGCCGAAACTTAACGCAGGAAGCACTGAGGATACGCGGTGATTTTATTAAAGAACTCGAAATTCTCAAAGACACGCTAAAAAACGCCTTCACTCACCAGTTCCATCTTGCGGAAATCAAGCCCGCCCTGGTGGAAAAACACAAACACTGCCTTGGTATTCTGAATAAAGCGGGTGACGCGCTTATACATTACTATCGCTCCACAAATACTATGCACAGAAAAACCCCACCGCCAGCTTATTTTCATGAGCGCTGGAATCCAGAAAAAACTTTCGAACTCGTCGGCAGCCACGATGACAGTGAACAAATGGATAACCAGAGGGCGCTTTTCGAAAATTTTCCGGCGTTTGTGCAAAAAACTAACAATGATATCGAAGAAATGTACTCAAGCTTCTTCTCCCGTTTACAGAACATTGAACCTGGATTTCAATCAATTTCTGCAAGCGGTGAAAAATCACCATAATCTTGTCAGTGTAAATGTCCTATTACCGACGAAAACACAAGGCCCAAAGCAAACACCGTTTGGGACTGTTGTATATAGCGCTGGCTATTGTCGTGGTCATAACGGTTTTTTCCATCCGTATCCTGTTAGAATCCAGGCATATTGTGCGCGATTCAAAAACGGGTTGCCCTGTTGAAGGAAGCCCCAGTTACGTCGCCATAGTTTTCGACAAGACTGACAGCTATAATCCCATTCAGAAACAATATTTAAAACGTTATTTTAGGCGTCTGAAAACACAGTTACCGACCCATAGCCAGATTGCTTTATACGTCATTAAAGCTAAAAACAAAAACCGCATTACACCTGAAGTCATTGTATGCAACCCAGGTACAGGGAAAAATTCCAGCGTTTGGTCGGCAAATCCCACGCTACTCAAAAAACGTTGGCGAGAACAATTCGAGATACCCCTCGATAAAGCCATCGAGGAATTCATGCGCTCATCAACGGCGGACAGCTCGCCTATTCTTGAAATGGTACAAATCGTATCATTGAGCGCCTTTCCGACCGGTTCGGAGAAATCTGATAAACAAATGATTATTGTGTCAGATATGTTACACCACACAACCGAGTGGTCTCATTACCGCAAACAGTTTGATTTCGAATCTCTCCACCAAATCCCTTACTACAAGAAAATCCGGACCAACCTGCATGGCACCGAGGTTCAAATCCTCTACGTTCGACGCGAGGGGGCGCAAAAATTACAGACAAAACGTCATGCTTTTTTCTGGGCAGACTATATGCACTCAATTAATGGCAAGGTCACTTTGATCGAAAAGATTGATGGATAAGTGAACATGTCCGCAGACAGACAGTCATCGAATGATCAAAGGCCAGCACTTGATTTTAGGAGACTCTTTGTTTTCGCTCTTATCTGCGGAATTGCAGCAATCATTTACAGCCAGCATATCGACAATACCTTTCTGGCGGTATCCATTCCTATTGTGGTCATGGCAATTTATCTGGGAATTGGAAAACACCATGCTACGTTAGGTGGATTGCTTGAACAGTTTGCCGACAGTGTTTATTACCTGGGTTTTTTGTTTACACTGGTGGCATTGACTGTTTCGTTGATGGCTTTTCGAACGGAAGAAGTCAACATCAATCTCCTGGTAGCAAATTTTGCCCTCGCTTTAATCACAACCATTTTCGGCCTCGCAGCGCGAATTGTTATTACCAATTTTCACAGCAATTCAAGTAATCAGGAAGTATTACAGGACATTCTCGACCATCAAACCTCAAAACTTACCCGCAGCGCGACCCGAATCGCTCAGGAACTGGAAAATGTTGCTCAAAACATTGTAGAAAGCCATAAGCTAAACCAGGAGCAGAATCGCCAGCAAATTGATAATGCTTACAGAGCAATCGAGCTGTTGAGTGAAAACACCGGCAAATCTCTGGCAACCATGACAGACACCACCCAGAGAAACCTACAACAACTTATAGATGCAATGCAGAGTCGACTGGAATCCGTACACTTCCCGGAAGAATTATTAGCAGAAAAACTAAGTCCTCCGATAGAACGCTTTGCCAGTAAACTAAACGACACCGGCGATTTACTGGATGAATTTCATATGCAGCAGTGTAAATTACAGAAAGGACTGGAAAATGTTGCGAACTGCCTTCCTGGATTTGAAAACTGTATACAAGAATCCGCACAAAAAGTGAACGACTTCAGCCAGAACCTTGAAATTGATCAAGCTGCTCGACAACAATTGATAGAGCTTTCTCAAACTATGGTCCTTATCATTGACAGTTCGAGAAATATTAATCAGGATTTGGAGAAACAAACAGAAAATACCCGTAAAATACTGTCTGTGATCGATTCACTGGTCGGCCAAATGGAACGCATACCCGGGGAAATCGATGTGACTGCTTCTGCTATACGCCAAAGCACCCATACCCTGGTCAAAAGTACCACCGTACTTTCCAGCAACGCGGGCAATATGCGGGAAAAGCTTGACGGACTTGGCAACGAAGTCGATCAAGTACGAACTCAATTCAATCACATGAAGAATCTGGCAAAAACTGTGGATAAGGCTGTACTCAGTATTCATTCACATATTGAATCGGTAAATTCCCATTCCGGTTCGCTGTCAGAACTAGAGCGCTCAACTCACGAACAACTGCAGTTGATCACTCACCATCAAAACGAACTGCAAAGGGTACTTACCCAATCCAGAGAGGGACTCGAAGCGATTACCAACCATTTCATAAAAGCAGTTGAATATGTTACCGATCGCCTGCGTTCTTAGACTTCAAGCCAAGGGAGGCCGCGGTGTCCACTTATTCGAATGAAACCAGTCTGCATAATCGCGGCTTCCTGCTGGGAATGACACTTAATGAGCTGGTGTTTCTATTGTTTTTTTTGCTGGTACTGGTTAGCACACATCTACTACAATCGAAAAACGAATTGCTCACTAAAAAGGCAACCCTCCTGCAACAACTGCAAAATAGGTTATCGCAGAAACAAGCGATTCTTGATGAAACATTCAGAAAACTTGGCATTCTCCAGAATACAATCGATCGCTTGCATGAATTACAGCCCCATGTACAAGCGGGTGAATTGGATGAACAATTCAAACGCCTCGTCGAAAGCGAAAACCAGATCAGAATTGACAATGAAACCCTTAGGAAACGCCTTAAAGAACTCGATAATTTATCAAAACTCTACGTTATATTAAAAGACGCAGGGTATACAGATCCGCCGGACCTCGTGGTTCGTCAACTATTACTGGATAGTCAAAATCTGCATACACAGAAACTGGCAGCCGGCAAGCAGGTTAAAAGTACCAGAACCCGATATTCAGGAAATGGGCTGGATCATCGTCCATGTTGGACAAATCCCAATAGCGGCGCCATTGAATATCTATTTCGAATCACAATTTTCGAAGATTATTTGCAAATAGAACCCGCCTGGCCCGAGCACCGCAACGATAAACTAATAAGTCAGACCAAAACATGGAATTTCAAAAACCGCCGGTTTACACCGCCTGAATTTAAACGACTGGCCACACCGATTCTGTCCAGGAGTAAACAACAGCGGCCTGAATGCCGTCATTTCGTTCGTATTCACGACCATTCCAGCACTTCTAAATCAGCTTTCAAAAAGCATCTGCGTATGATCGAGAACTATTTTTATAAATATCTTGAAGCGGAATAATCGACATGGATCCACGCTTGCACAAGGCGCTCTTGAATAATCGAAAATGGATCGTACGTAAAGTACTTGAAAAAATACGCCACACTTCCAATAAACGCAGTATAAATTATAGATTTTCGGATCGGGCTTTCAAGGAAACTGAAACACTTGTGCGTAAAGAAAACCACAATAACACCCCAGATTTAGAATCCAGAAATTTCCTGGACAAATGTTTCAACTGGATTTTTAAATAGATAAAACGGTATGCAATAAACCAACAATGAAAATGCTACTTGTATCGGCTTACTCGCGGCTAGTCAGTAAAAACTTGAAATCGCGATTTTCCCAGGGACCATCAACCGTAGTACACCAGGAAAGACGGGCATAGATTTTCTGTTTGTTCCTGGGTAAATCAGTTATTTTCAACTCGGTTATATTTCCTGCAACCGTAGTACTATACACATTCTTACTGCCTCGATGCGTACCTAAAAACAATTTCCACTTTTGCACCGTTCTTCCATTTGCACTCCATTTGAATATCTCACCATTAGTTTTCAGTTTTGATTCTGACGACGGGCTGTATATTTCCGGATTCCCCAAATTGGGAGCAGTATAAATCGCGTCCATATATTGGATATCCGCGCCCCGCTTATCCTGATAAGACAGCCGTAAAAACAGAGTTCGGCCATCCGTTGGAAGACCACTAACGAAGGCTCCCCTTACGTGTCCCGGATAATTCCCTGTGTAAATATTACCCGACCCTGGCGTGGTTCCCAATTGCACCATCCACATATGTTTCGACACTCCATTGTCACTCCATTCAAATGTAGCCGTATCTGTAGACAAGGTCGAACCCGGTAATGGACTAACAAATTCAGGATCTGTGTCCAAAGACGAATCTGAATCGTCTAATGTATTCAACCTAATACCGCTAATAGCATTAACTCTAAGGGATAAGGATGAAGCAGAGGTATCCCCTGATAGCTCAACGACAGCTTCCGCAGTCGAAGCAAAAGTTTGCAAAGCCAGTAGCACCATAACAGTGCCAGCAACACTGCGAAACCGGAGTTTAGCCTGGGACAAAAACATGACTGAAGAATGCAACTGTTTGAACATTATCGAACCTCGGTAGAATTTATTTTATACCAAGCAATAATGTTGCCACTATTTTTTTTATCTTTTTTTACAACGAGATATATAATATTTTTATTATACACCCCTGAGCGTAACGCAAATCTGTCGTGCCTAAGAAACACTCGCTGCTACAGAAGCCATCATCCCCTTTAAAATGGCCACTTTCTGCTGTCGTTGCCAAACGACAGCATTAACCGATTCATGCAAAAATTGTTGTTGAAGTTGCTATTCTTTCACCACAGTCAACCCGACACTCTCCCAGGCCTGCATACCACCCCTATACCATTTCAACTTATTCTTCGGATAACCCAGGGAAACAAGGGCATTCACAGTTTTCGGCCCCTGACCGCACCAAATACCATAACAATATAAAACTAATGTTTTGGCTTTGCTAAAATTAACGCGACCTTTCTGGTATTCAACACCAAATTGTTCAGTAAATATTACTTCAATGGTAATCGGATTTGCGCCTCTCTCTTCAATCAGCAAATCTCCAAAAATATTTACGGAACCCGGAATAGTACCCTTTGCGACATGTGATTCAGAGCGGGTATCAACAACAAGAACCGTGTTGTCGCCATCGGCTCGACGCTGTAAATAGTCCAGAACTTCAATCTCTCCTACAGTCTCAATTCCTTTAAGTTTAATAGGCTGCAGGCAATGTGGCGGACAAGCCCGAGATGTCAGCATAAATTCACTGGTTATACGATTTTTTAAATTCTGATTTCGACGTATGACCACCGGACTGCCATTATGACGTATTTTTAGCTCGCCCCTGTCAGGTGTAATCATGACTTTCAAAGGGTTTGCATACACGTTTAGCGAACCACAAAGAACAAAGACACAAAAATAGACTGCACAATTGAAATGCTTTAATAATTTTTCATTCATTAACCACTCGCCTACTATAAAATAATCGGAAGCCTTTCAACATACATTTTTCCGCAACCCATTTTCATTCACACCATAACAAAAAACCCGCCAGAATCGACTCACGGCGTTCCTGACGGGTTTAGTCGGCTATAAGAATCACACCGACAAAATCCTTTTTACCTTTATCCGGCAGACCCACCATCTGTAACAGGTTTCGCGGATACCTGACTCCTCTTGTCATCAGCCGCTCCATCCTTAGAGTTAGGATTATCCTTATCCGTATAATCTTCAGGCGGACGTGGTTTTTTATTCGCCATCAAATCATCGATTTGAAACCGGTCTATAGTTTCCCATTCAAGCAAAGCTTCAGCCATACTATGCAAAATACTTAAATTATCCTTCAATAGTTTTTCGGCCCGCTCGTAATTACGATCAATAAACGAGCGAATTTCTTCGTCAATCAAATGTGCCGTTTCTTCAGAAACGGCTTTAGTCTGGGTGACTGACCGGCCTAAAAACACTTCACCTTCGTCCTGACTATATGCCAGCGGACCCAAACGTTCTGACAAGCCCCACTTTGTAACCATATTACGCGCAAGTTCTGTTGCTCTTTCGATATCGTTCGATGCGCCGGTTGTAACTTTTTCAACACCAAAAATGATCTCCTCAGCCAGTCGACCACCGAAAAGACTCGCAATCTGACTCTCCAGTTTCTGCTTGCTCGCTGAATATTGATCTTGTTCCGGAAGAAACATTGTCACACCCAAAGCTCGACCCCTAGGTACAATACTGACCTTATAAACCGGGTCATGTTCAGGCACTAGTCGCCCTACAATACAATGACCTGCTTCATGGTAGGCAGTCAGTTTTCTTTCTTCTTCACCCATGACCATCGTATGCCGCTCAGCACCCATGATGATTTTATCTTTTGCTTTCTCAAGTTCATACATCGAAACCGTGCGTTTGTTTGATCGAGCTGCAAACAATGCAGCTTCATTAATCAAATTAGCCAGGTCAGCACCGGAAAATCCAGGTGTCCCCCTGGCGATATATTTCAACTCGACGTCTTCACCGGCCGGCACCTTTGACATATGCACTTTTAATATCTGTTCACGCCCACGAACATCGGGTAACGCAACTGTCACCTGACGATCAAATCGACCCGGTCTTAGTAACGCCTGATCCAGTACATCAGGTCTGTTGGTTGCAGCGATGACTATGACACCATCATTACCCTCAAATCCGTCCATTTCCACAAGTAACTGGTTAAGGGTTTGTTCACGCTCATCATGCCCCCCTCCAACTCCGGCTCCACGCTGCCTTCCCACTGCATCAATTTCATCAATAAAAATGATGCAAGGCGCATGTTTTTTCGCTTCATCGAACATACTACGAACTCTGGAGGCTCCAACGCCAACAAACATTTCGACAAAATCAGAACCGGAAATAGTGAAAAAGGGCACCTTGGCTTCACCCGCTATCGCTCTCGCGAGCAAGGTCTTACCCGTACCCGGAGAGCCAACCATAAGAACCCCTCTGGGTATTTTTCCGCCTACATTTTGGAATTTCTTGGGATCACGCAAAAAATCGACTATTTCGACAACATCTTCTTTTGCCTCTTCAACTCCGGCAACATCAGCAAATGTTACCTTTATCTGATCTTCCTGTAGCAATTTGGCTTTATTTTCTCCTAGTTTCATTCCACCGAAGCCACCTCCACCTCCCTGGTTACGTCGCATAAAATAAATCCAGAAGCCAATCAACAGCATCATGGGAAACCAGGAAATAAATATCTCCATCAAGAATGAACGCTTTTGCGGAGGCGTAGTAATAATTTCCACACCGTTGGCCAACAAATCGTCAACCAGGCGATCATCTCCAGGATTATAGGTATTAAATCGGAGTCCGGCTGGCGTCAATACTTTAACTTGCGAATCATTGATCTCTACCTTCGAAACCTGACCCGCTTTAACCATATCGATAAATTCAGAATAAGAACGCGTGTCATCGACTTGCTGACCCGATCTGAAATTATTCATAAATACAACGACTGTCACGCCTAAAATTATCCAGACAATAATTTTTTTAAACACCTCATTTTTATTATCCGGGGTTTTGTTATCTTTCATATCTACTCCTAAAATAAACCTGTTTTTGGTCTGCTCAAACTCTATAATCTAAAGGTAATTCCAGCATTCAATCAATCTTATGTCCTTAATTTAATCGATCAAATATTTTAAATAACCCTCACTTCATGTACAGGCTTTAAACATTTCAATTTAGCTATCAAAATTTAGATTCACATGTCGACTAATAATTCACTAATTTTGCCATCCGCCCAGATACAAACCAATTGTGTGGCAACTTTCATGCAATGTTGCCTAACACGATAAATAAAGTAGCCATCATTGGCTGTGGCTGGCTGGGATTCCCGCTAGCTCAAACGTTGCTCCATTCGGGGCACCAGATTATTGCCACGCGTTCATCAAAAACCAATGCCAGACAATCGACAATCGCGGGCATTCCGACCATTGATCTATCGCTGCAACCTAGCATGGATTGTGACTCATTCAACCTTCTGCATTCAGCAGACATTGCGATCATTCTACTCCCACCCCGTACACAAATGAACATCGGTGGCCCTTATATCAAAAAAATTTGCAATTTATCCAATACACTCAAGGCGGGAGGGTTAAACAAAATAATATTTGTTAGTTCCACTTCTGTTTACCCGCTACAAAACCGCTTTGTTGACGAAACAGAATCCATTGCACCGCGAACACTTACAGGACAAGCTCTTTTCGAGGCTGAATATGCCCTTCTGCAGGACAAAGATCTGTATTGTACCATTATTCGCTTTGCCGGACTCTGTGGCCCTGATAGAGAACCGGGAAAACTGTTGGCCGGACGCCATAATGTACGCGGTGGTGAAAATCCAGTGAATCTGATTCACCAGCAAGACGCCATCGACATTTTAATCACTCTGATCAATCACCAACCCTGGGGAGAAATTTTTAACGGCTGTGCACCGATGCATCCTAAAAAAACCGATCTATATCCGAAAGCAGCGAAAAATCTGGGCCTGGATCCTCCTACGTTCGACACAACAACAAGTCGATATAAACTAGTCAGTACAGAAAAAATCTGCCATCTATTGGGGTTTAACTATCGCCATCCTGACCCAATGTTGTGGTAATTTTTGATTGCTTGTAACGGCATCAGGGAAAGTCAACAGATAAAACTTCTGTCACCGACCGCTATTCTCGATTAGGCTGTTACGGAACACCGGGTTTTAGCAAAGTCTCAATCGAGCCACGTATCATGGGTAATTGTTCTTTTGCTGCCTTGCGGCCCGCATCAACCATTTCGTCAAAACCATCAAAATCGTAACCCGCATAGAGGCGGGTGTCCGGAGAAATTAAAAGATCAGCGCTTTCCGCTTCGTTCACACCGAAATTCCAGGCTTGCAACTCCCAGGAAAAGCCAATTATGAAGCGCAGTCCTAAAAAACTCGAACAACGATCTTTCAACCATTTCAAGGTCGCGCTCCCATCCTGTCTCCTTGACTCTGGAGAAGGAATCACATTAACAGCAATACTAAACCCGCAGCGTCGCTCGCCAAGCACATCAAGAGGAATACGGTTGACCAACGCTCCATCCGACAGCAAACGCCCATCCTTCTCTATGAGTGGAAACAGACCCGGAATAGCCGATGTTGCCAATGCTGCTTCTACAGCTCGCCCTCGGTTAATCACCAAACGTTCACCATGAACCAAATCGGCCGCAACGACAGCACAGGGACGTTTCAATTCACTGAATAAAATTTCACCAAAAACTTTGTCCGCAGTATGGTGAATTTTTTTCCCGGCATACAGGGACCCTCTGGGCACAAACGACAAGTCGCGAACTTTTCGGTTACTTCCCAGAGCTTCTCGTATTACCCGAATCGAATGTTCCGCGCTACCCGTCATCGCATAGACCAGGGCAACAATACCACCCATACTTGTGCCGGAGACATAATCGATAGGGATATTGGCCTTTTCCAATACTTCTAACACTCCAAGATGTGCAAAACCTCTTGCCGCACCCGCTGAAAAACACAGCCCAATTTCTCGTTGAGTCACCCAGCGAGCGACCCAGTCTATTGTCGAATCAACCCGCTGTTCATCCTCAGCTAATACTGGGAACAATGTGCTCGCCGGGATACGAAAACCCCATGGGGCGGAATCTGATCCTTTTGCACTTGGGTCTCGATCCGAAATTGATACCGTCGTATATGCAGCGACTTGCCCCACTCTTTGCTCTAACTCCAAAAATTCGCCATCGTTGTTATGAGTGACCACTGCAACCACAGTATCCCCCCGTTCCAGACTTGAAATTGTTCCCATAAAATCAGTCATACTCATTGACAGAAACAATACCTGATCGATACTAGCAATTGTTCTCCAATTTTTCACCAGGGCATTCAGCCAGTTCGCCGAAGCACTGAGCCTGAATTCCGATCCATTTTCAGTGGATGGGTAAAAACATAACGATTCGTCAGAGGGAGGAAATATTTCGTCATTCTCTTCTGGTTGCTGGCCCGAACGCCGCATCTCACATTGATCGCTGCCTTCTACGATTTCAATACTCCTGGAACCAGGATTGTAATGGCAAATAGAGCTAAACAACTGATTTTGTAGCGATAGCAAACCATCAAAAACCTGCGTATAGACAAAAAAACAACAACTGGGACGGGATGCTCCCCCCAGAGTATCCGATCGATGACGCAAGCGATTAACAAGCATTTCGACTAAACTGCGATAGAATTCGGGCTCACTGTCGAGTAATTGGGTAAATGTCTGTTTAGGAAAACAATAAAGCTCGGAATCTTTCACGGTTTGCACAGTTGCGGAAACAGGCAAATCCGCAAGCAGAGACATTTCTCCGAATACCTGACCGGCCCCCATATAAATATTTGATTTGCGTTGTCCGGCGGCAAGACTGATGCTTACTCCCCCAGTTGCGATTGCGTAAAAATAACGCCCGGCATCACCTTTACGACAAACCACTGAAAAAGCGGGAAATGAACGGATTTCCATGACCTGTTCCAGTCTTTCGAGTAATTCTCCAGATAACCCGGCAAAAAATTCAATATCAGCCAGCTCAAGTTTGTCCATAAGTAATATTTACAAAAGGTGCATTGTCAGGAAACGCTTCGTTACCGCAGAGAGGTCTCGTCGTTGGTTTTGGTCTCAGCCACAAGATTATTTACTTTACCGAACAACAACTTGGAAATATCGTCCGCACAAACCGGCTTGCTGAACAAATATCCCTGGTAATAATCACACCCATAAGATTGCAAAAAACGCAATTGCTCAGGCGTTTCAACACCTTCGGCTATGGTCTTCAATCTGAGGTTCTTTGCCAGTGCAATTATCGCCGAACACAACGCGCCATCTTCGGAGTTGATATCACACTGATCAACAAAACTGCGATCAATTTTTAATAGATCAATGGGAAAACTTTTTAAATAGCTGAGTGACGAATATCCTGTGCCAAAATCATCGACGGATAATTTAACTCCAAACTCTTTGAGTTCATCCATTACTTTTACGCACTGTTCTGTATCTTCTGCCAGGACAGTCTCGGTAATTTCCAATTCCAGATATTCTGCGGCCAACCCTGTTTCATTCAATATTGCGGATACATAAACTGAAAAATTTTTCTGTAAGAAATGTCGTCCTGAAAGATTCACTGCAATCCGCATCGGTGGGCAGCCAAGACTCTGCCAGAGCCTGTTTTGCTGGCACGCCTGTTTTAATACCCACTCACCAAGATCCACAATCATACCTGTATTTTCCATTATCGGTATAAACTCAATAGGCGCCACTCTACCGCGCTCAGGGTGAAGCCATCTCACCAAGGCTTCTACACCACATATCAATCCTGTATTAACATCAATCTGAGGCTGATATTCCAGAAAAAACTCTTCATTGGAGAGAGCCCTGCGAAGATCGTTTTTGTAATTAAATCGTTCATTGGCTTTTTTCTCCATATCCAGAGTAAAGAACTGAAAATTATTTCGACCGTTTTTCTTGGCTCGGAACATCGCCAGATCACCGCAACGAACCAAATCTCCAGCAGTAGACCCACAGGCTGGATACTGGGCAATTCCGATACTGACAGAAACACTAACCTCATTTCCGGCCAGAGTTAAGGGTGTTTTTACTGCTGTCAACAAAGCCGTTGCTTTTGACTCCAGTACATCGGTATTGGCAGAACCAATCAAGGCCAGTATAAACTCATCCCCACCCCAGCGTGCAAGCAGGTCTTCTTCTCTAATTTGTTCACGTAAACGGTCTGACACGATCTTCAGCAAATAATCCCCCGCTGCATGGCCCAGAGTATCGTTGATGACCTTAAACCCGTCCAAATCCAGGAACATCAATCCAATCTCTCCGCCCGGCTCTTGCATATGTTTCAGAAAATATTGCAGCTTTTCCAAAAAATAACCACGATTACTCAACCCGGTCAAATGGTCATTACGAGCCAGATGTTGCAACCGATTCTGAATCCTTCGTTGTTGTGTAATATCCCGCAGATGCAAAGTATATTCAGACACCGCTTTCCTCTTGGTATCCGTAATCGCTAATTCAGCAGGAAATTCTGTATCATGGATTCTAATCAGGGTTGCACTTACGCGTCGATCCAAAACCCATTTGTCGCCTCCGGTAAAGCCCAAGGCCAGCATCTGTTCAAATTCTTCTCGGCGCTCTTTCTGCAATATTACATTCGATACTTTTAAGCCAATAATACTGCTTCTGGAATAACCAAAGGTCTTTTCTGCTGCGGCGTTAAATTCAATAATATCCCCTTGGTAATTAATGGTGATTATCGCATCCAGCGCGGCTTCCATAATTGCGCTCTTGCGTGCCTCACTCTGAAATAACGCATCCAAAGCATTCTGGCGTCCACGAATCTCCTGATTGACCCGATTAAGTACATTATTGTACTGCCGGGCGATCTGCCCGACTTCACCGGTCGATTCTTCATTGACCTTTTTGGTGAAATCTCCTTTTGCAGTCTGCTCCTCCATTTCAACAAGCAAATCCAGTATTTCCGTAGTTTCTCCATGTTCTGAAATATTCAAACCCTGAATTTCTCCAGCAACATTAATACGCAATGGATAATAATTATTAATAATGCGAAGTAGAACAAGGCTAAGACCGAAGGCATAAATAGAAACACATACAACACCTGTCGACTGAACCTGGAATTGCTGCCACCGACCTACGCCCTCTGCCAAATATTGATGTTCAGCAAACAAAGCAACCGCCAGAGTACCCCATATTCCAGCAAATAGATGAGCAGGAATCGCACCCACGGCATCGTCAATCTCCATGCGTTCTAAAATGCGTATACCGAAAACCGCAATTCCACCTGCCACCGCACCGATAATAGCAGCCGAAGACGGTACAACTATATGACACGACGCAGTAATGCTGACCAGGCCAGCAATGATTCCATTCATCGCCGTCAATGCATCGAGCTGCCCTTTTACCCAGTTCGAAACCAGCATACAAAACAATCCGCCAAACATAGCCGATATGCAGGTATTTATTAATATCCCAGGTACGTGTTCGTTAAGTTCAAAGGTACTCCCTCCATTAAATCCGAACCATCCGAACCAAAGTAATAAGGTGCCCAGTGCTGCGATCGGAATATTGTTTCCTCTGATAACACAACCGCCCTTTCCAAAGCGCCCGATACGTGGCCCTACGACTATAGCAGCAGCCAGTGCGATCCAGCCTCCTACAGAATGAACCACAGTGGATCCTGCAAAATCAATAAAGCCTAAATTTGCCAACCACCCCAGAGTTTCTCCACCACCTGCACCGCCCCAGATCCAATGGCCAGCCACCGGGTAGACAAAGCCGGAGACAATCACCGCGATCATCAAGTATGCCCAGAATCTCATGCGTTCGGCAACCACTCCGGAAACAATGGTAGTCGTGGTACTGCAAAACATGACCTGAAAGATAAAAAAGGAAGCCAGCCAGGGGGATCCAATGTCGTCAAAAAAAAACTTGGATGTGCCTACAATGCCCTGATAGCTTTCGCCATACATTATCCCGTAGCCAATCGTCCAGAAGACTGCTCCGGATAAACAAATATCCATTGTGTTCTTGATGGCAACATTTATGCTGTTTTTTGAGCGCACCAAGCCACTCTCCAAACAAATAAATCCTGCTTGCATAACAAATACCAAAGCCGCGCAAATCAGAATCCATCCCACACCATGTAGCTCATTCATCGTTATTTCCAGTAAATTATCCGAAATATTTCAGCGATTTTAGTTCGTATTGTAAATTTGGAAGATTTTTGGTTCGAACTCATTCGCTGAAGTTGAAAACTATCATTTAGAAATGCTGGACAGTTAACGATAAAACCCGACTGTATTGAATTAATAACAAAAAGCATTAACCTACTCATACGTGGACATGGGCGGACAGATACAAACCAGATTTCTATCCCCTGACACATTATCGATGCGCCCAACAGGCGGCCAGTATTTATCTTGATGAGAATCGTCCAACGGAAAAAATGCGGTTTCTTTGTCATATGGATAATCCCATTGATCACCGACTAATAATCGATGTGAATGCGGGGCGTTGGATAATAAATTATTGTCTTTAGTATAACGGCCCTGCTCAACTTCAGAAATTTCTTTACGAATAGCAATCATGGCCTCACAAAAGCGATCCAGCTCTCGTTTATTCTCACTTTCCGTGGGTTCTATCATCAACGTGTCGGCGACCGGGAACGACATTGTCGGCGCATGGAAACCATAGTCTATCAACCTCTTGGCAATATCATCCACAGAAATATCACAGCTACTTTTTATTGTCCGCAGATCGATAATACATTCGTGGGCAACCATGCCATTTTTCCCGGTATAAAGTATTGGGTAGTGGGGTGCCAAACGATGCGCAATATAATTTGCATTAAGTATTGCCACCAAAGTAGCACGCTTCAATCCTGTATTTCGCATCATTGCTATGTACGCCCACGAAATAGTCAATATGCTCGCCGAGCCCCAGGGCGCAGCCGAGACTGTTCCTATTGTGCCCGCTTTTCCTGCCGCTGGATTCACCCCCTGTATGACTGGGTGATCAGGTAGATAGGGTGCCAAATGCATTTTTACCCCAATTGGCCCCATTCCGGGCCCACCACCACCGTGGGGAATACTAAATGTTTTGTGTAAATTAATGTGCGCAACATCTGCACCGATATGACCCGGACGGCACAAACCCACCAGTGCATTGAAATTTGCACCATCGAGATAAACCTGCCCACCGTACTGATGAATAATCTCACAAATCTGTCGAATTGCGGCCTCAAAAACTCCATGTGTCGATGGGTAAGTAATCATCAGTGCTGCCAACTGATCCGCATGTTCAACCGCCTTACTTTGCAAATCTTCAACGCTGACATTACCATTCTCATCGCAAGCAACCACCACAACACGCAACCCAGCCAGAGTCGCACTGGCTGGATTAGTACCGTGAGCCGAAGCCGGTATAAGACAGACATTACGATTCTTGTCTCCATTTTGCTGGTGATACTTCTTGATCACCATTAATCCCGCATATTCTCCCTGAGATCCGGCATTCGGTTGCAGGGAAAACGCGTCGAAACCGGTCAAATCACAAAGCATGTCTTCAAATTCATCAAACAACTGTTGGTAGCCTTGAGCCTGATCCAGCGGTACAAATGGATGCATAGCGCTAAATTCTCGATAAGACAGTGCCTGCATCTCCGTGGCTGCGTTCAATTTCATGGTACAGGAACCTAAAGGAATCATAGAACGATCCAAGGCGATATCTTTTCTTGCCAATAGCCGCATATAACGCATCATTTCGGTCTCGCAATGATAGTCATGAAATACCTGATGCGACAATATATCGCTGCTTCGACGCAACGATTCAGGAATGCTCTCGATTAAATCGCGATCAATTTGTTTGATATCCAAAGATTCAGAAGCTGAGGTCGCAAACGCTTGCCATAATGCACGAATTTCTGTTCTGGTAATCGTTTCATCAAAGGCAAGCCCTAAGTTGTTTGCATCAATCACACGTAGATTGATATTCGCTTCACGAGCGTGAGCCGCGACCCGTCTGGCCTGGCCGGGTACACGAACGCTTACTGTATCAAAAAAGATTCGGGTAACCACTTCGTGGCCCAATATCCTCAGGCCAGCAACAAATATTTCCGTATAACGATGAACTCTGCTCGCAATTAGGCGTAGTCCGTCCGGACCATGATATATCGCGTAAAACCCTGAGATAATTGCCAGCAAGACCTGCGAAGTACAAATGTTGCTGGTCGCCTTTTCGCGGCGAATATGTTGTTCCCGTGTCTGCAAGGCCATGCGCAATGCCGATTGCCCCAGTTGGTCATTAGAAACACCAATGATTCTTCCCGGTATCTGACGTTTGTATGCTTCCCGAGTCGCAAAAAATGCAGCGTGCGGCCCACCGTAACCCATCGGAACTCCGAATCGCTGAGCACTACCGACAACGATATCAGCACCCATTTCGCCAGGTGGTTTAAGTAAAACCAGTGCCAGCAGATCCGTCGCTACAGTCATCAACCCAGATTGTGCATGTAGATGCTCAGCTATCGGAGTCAAGTCCCTAACTTCCCCACTGGACGCTGGATACTGAATCAATGCTCCAAAAACATCAATATTATTCAATTCTTTGGTCGGATCTCCGACAACAATTTCAAATCCTAAACCGAGCGCACGCGTCTGCATGACGGCCAATGTCTGTGGATGGCAATCGTCATCCACAAAATACTGACTCGATTGTTTTTTGACCAATCGCCTTGACATTGCCATCGCTTCAGCTGCCGCAGTCGCTTCATCAAGCAAAGACGCGTTCGCCAATTCCATGGAAGTAAGATCCACAACCATTTGCTGAAAATTTAGCAACGCTTCTAAACGGCCCTGACTGACTTCCGCCTGATAAGGTGTATACGCAGTGTACCAACCGGGATTTTCCATCACATTACGTTTGATCACAGCGGGCATAACTGTACCGTAGTAACCCATTCCAATCATCGACACTAATACTCGATTGCGAGTACGCATTTTACGCATATAACTGGCAACCGCACGTTCACTAAAATTATGTTCCAATGACAATGGCGTATGTGAAACGATATCTTCAGGTACAGCTTTGCCGATAATATCCTCCAGTGAATCAAGATTCAAAATCTCAAGCATAGACTGGATCTGCTGTCGATTTGATCCTATATGCCTGCGAATAAAATCTCCCGGCAACTCCAGTTCGTCCAGACTGAAACGACTCGAATTCATATCAATCTCCCTGAATGGAAAAATAGCGGTGTGGCACAAAAGGCAATTTTGTCACTTCCAAAAAACGTGGTTGATTCCTTTGCAAGGCTTGCAGCTGTGTCCCAACCGCCGAATATGCAGATTCTATATAAGCCATAGCTATAGGTCGTCCCAGCGACGGAGAAAAACCCCCACTGGTCACCATTCCAACGACCTGCCCCTGTGAATTTGTCAATTCCGCACCCTTACGAACCGGGGCACGTTCCTGCGGCAACAAACCGACTCTTCTACGCTTTGGACCGTTGCGTAGTTGCTGCAAAATTAACTCCGCGCCGCTAAAATTCGTACTTTGATATTCAAGACGACGCGACGAAATGACCCAATCCAGGTTCGCTTCAATTGGGGTGGTTTCTTCGTCTATATCTTGTCCGTACAAACACAAACCCGCCTCAAGACGCAACGAATCTCTGGCACCCAGACCGATGGGAGCCACTTCGGATTGATCGAGTAATAACCGGGCCAGATTTTCTGCCTTATCATTCGCAACGGACAATTCGAAACCATCATCGCCCGTGTATCCACAACGACTTACCCAACATTCGATTCCATCAATATCCATGACCCTCCCATTCAAAAATGGCAACTCCTGGATACCAGACACTAACCTGGCCATTACCGCTGCTGCTTTGGGACCCTGTAAAGACAATAGCGCAGTATCTTCCATCAGTTCGATTTTGCAGGCACTACTCAGATTGTCGCAAAGATAAGCCAGATCATGTTCCTTGCGAGCAGCATTCACCACCAAAACAAGATAATCGCCCGCGTTGGTTATCATCACATCGTCAAATATCCCGCCATCAGGAGTTGTCAACACTGTGTACCTTTGCTTCCACAGTGCAAGACCCTGGATCGCTGAGGGAACCAGAGCTTCCAATTCCAAAGCGACGTTAGCACCGGAAAGTCGAATCTGCCCCATATGCGAAATATCGAACAACCCTGCGCTATTACGCGTGTGTTTATGTTCTTTAATAATTCCATCAGAATACTGAACCGGCATTTCGTAGCCAGCGAATGGAACCATTTTGGCCCCCAGTTCTTTATGTAGCTTATTCAAAGGTGTGTACTTAAGCGTCATTTCATTTAAATGTAGCAGGACTGGATAAATTTTATCAGATTGTAATCAACCAGGGTGTTCAAGTTTAGAGAGATTCACGCAGCAATTCTAAGTTAGGGCTTACGGGCGTACTGCTGTAGGTAGTGGTTGAGGCACGAGACCCAACAAAACCGCTTCGATATAGACTTAAACGTTGGGTTTCGCTACCACTCCATCCAACCCTCGGAAGGTTAATTTTCCGCAAGTATTATAGCTGCCCCTCACGCATAATTATTGGGATTAATTCGCTAATGCTCTACAATTCCCAATCCAGAATAATTGAAGTCTGTTTTTATGGATCATCCTCCACAATCATCCTCTCTTGAACTATCAAACGATGAAATCACTTCATTTGTCAAACAGGCGACACAAAGAATCGTCGCGCATTTTGAATCCCTTGCCGATCAAGCTGTCTGGGATCTGGATCAACTCGATCCATTTGTTGAGAAATTAAAGGAATCCTTACCGTTACAGGGTGAATCCTACACTGAAATACTCGATAAGCTATTCGATCAAATAATAAGCAAGGGGTTCAACAGCGCCAGCCCGGGTTATCTTGCCTACGTACCTAGTGGTGGTCTGGTTCATGCTGCAATCGCCGACCTGATCAGTAACTCGGTTAACCGCTATGTCGGCGTCTGGACAGCCGCTCCAGGCCTGGTTCAAATCGAATCCAACGTGATTCGGTGGTTTTGCGACATTATTGGTTATGCAGAAGGCTCTGGTGGTTTTCTTACCTCCGGTGGATCTCTGGCTAATTTTTCTGCTGTATTTACAGCACGTCGCGAGCGACTCCCGGATAATTTTCTTGATGGCATCTTATATACTTCAGATCAGGCGCATCATTCCGTACTCAAAGCCGCTATTCTCTGCGGGTTCCCATCGAACAATGTTCGTGTCATTCCATCCGACAATAACTTTCGCCTGTGTACGCATAAATTGCAACAACAGATACAAAGCGACCATCAAAAAGGACTAAGACCATTTATGCTCATAGCCAGTGCGGGAACAACAAACACCGGCGTTATAGATCCACTCGTTGCCCTTGCAGATATCGCGAATCAGGAGAATTTATGGTTTCATGTAGATGCAGCCTATGGTGGTTTTTTCATGCTGACAGAACGAGGACGTAAACAGATGAAAGGCATCAACAGAGCCGATTCCGTGACACTCGATCCGCACAAAGGGCTGTTCCTACCTTATGGAACCGGTTGTTTATTAGTCAGTAACGCCAATACATTAAAACGTGCTCACGCCAGTGATGCAGACTATTTACCCATTATGCAGGACCACCCCGAGCGCACTGATTTCTGCCAGATTTCTCCCGAGCTTTCACGCGACTTTCGCGGATTGCGAGTATGGCTTCCAATCAAGATGCATGGCATCAATGAATTTCGAAAAACACTGGACGAAAAACTTGATCTGGCTCGGTGGATTACCCGCAAGCTCAATGACATCGAGTCCATTCAAATAATCGCTGCACCTGAACTGTCCATTGTCGCATTCAAAATCTACAACCCCGGACTTGAAACAGCAATTCTAAACGCACAAACAAAAAAACTGCTGGAGGTCATAAACTCCCGACGCCGAGTTCTGCTCACAGGTACCTTACTAAATGACGAATTTGTTATACGTATCTGTGTATTGTGTTTCAGAACACATCAACAGCAAATACAAACCTGCCTGGAGGATATTGTTTGGGCTTGTGAGCAATTGTAAATATAAGCTGCCTATCCTTAGCATTTTTGTATCTACTCACCCATTTTTGTGGTCACAATACAAACCATTGATTGTTCGGGACGCGTAAATTATTCGTTCGCGAATAGTCCGTTTCTCTAAAAGTAAAGCAAGCTAGCTCTATCGAAAAACCAGTATCCACCTATCAGTACTAATCCAACATTAAGAATCGCTATGCCTGGCGAGTTAAACCAGAACTTCTGTCGCAACAAAATAAGTAAGGGGAAAGCCAATAATATTACAATAACTTGACCCGTTTCGACGCCTAAATTGAAGTTTAGTAACATCCAGGGTAACTGATCCCTTGATAAAGAAATATCTTGTAAAGCACCCGCAAATCCAAAACCATGGATTAAGCCAAACACAAAGGTGAGAATCCAGCGCTTATCAAAATTACTAACAAAACAGTTTTCTATTCCGACATAAACAATGGATAGCGCAATCAATGATTCAACGATCCCTGCATTGGGCACCCAAACGCCTAATACACTGAGTCCTAAAGTAATACTATGGGCAAGTGTAAAAGCCGTTACAGAAAAAAATACTTGTCGGAAACTGACCGTTATGAGTATCAAACCAAATAAAAATAATAAATGATCATATCCGCTAAGGATGTGTTCAAAGCCGAATACAAAAAACGAACCGGTAGTACCACTATCCTGAATTTCATTGCTATTAGATATTATTCGAAAGATCGATTTTCCCGGATAAACAACATTATGGGTACTTGCCTTATTGCCCGCTGTAGCAGTAATGATGTGCCGATGACCGCGCGCGAGCCTGGCAAGGAAACCTACTTCAACAGACACTTGGTTTGCGGCCTTGGGACAAAGAAACTCTGCATTTAAGCGAATACCATCGGCTTCGACCAAGATGACTTCATTTAGCTTTCCTGTACACAACCCTGTATCTGTATTCACACCCAGGGCATTGATAATGCTCTCTTGTAAAATTTCGTATTTTGTACCAAGCTCAGTTTCGGTGAGGATACCCTCTGCGTTTGCATCCAAATTGATTAAACTATGAAGTTCCTGCCGAGCAAAATATAACTCGGTTTCTACTCGTGCCTGCTCGCTAGAGTTTAATAACCGATATTTTCCCTGTGATACACCTACCGTATGTGCGCTGGCGGTAGAATTGAATAATAAACACCCTGTAAATGCGTTGAAAAACACGAATAAAGCAAGCGCGTGTTCGCTACGAAAATTAGGCATTCGCAGGGTCTCCATATTCTTGTAATAAGTGAGCCGCTTCTTTGCTGCTGGTGTAATCAAAAAGTGGTTGTAAGGAAAGTGCGTTGCGTACTAGCGCACTACCCCCTTTGATATCGCCGGCTGCGATTTTTATCGCTCCCGCATGAAAGAGCAATTTTGCATCCTTGGTTCCCCATTTTAATGCTTTTTCAATGGCGATTTGAGCTTCTTCAAATCGACCCAGACGATAAAGCACCCAGGCATAGGCATCCTCAATATAAATACCACCACGGGACCGTCTTTCATTTTCTATTAATTCAAGCGCTAATGAATTATCACGGTTCTTGGTTGAAAGAAAGCGAGCCAATAATAATGGATCGCTTGTACGAGCTAACGCAATGACTCTGGCCCGGTTTTTGTCAGCAGCCACTTGATCCCCCGCCATTTCGCTGGCATCCGCAAGCAACCAAACAGCTTCAGAACTGATCTTGGTAGCCTTGATTTTTTCTAATATATTAATTGCACTCAGCGGGTTATCACGGGCCATTTCTATACGAGCCAACCCTATTAGTGCTAATGGAAAATCGGGCAACCACTTTAATGATTCGTTATATAGAGCTTCCGCCCCCACCAGGTCATTGCGGTGCCAGGAAATTTCAGCGCCTTGGACAAAGGTCCACGCAGCAGCGTGTGGGTTTCTCAAATCTCGGCGCTGCAGTGCGGCCAGCAGGGCATCATTTGCCCCTTTTATATCACCACGCAACCAGCGTAGGTATGAGAAACGAGTAAAGAATGCCATACCAGCCTGCAGGTCTTGCAACTTCTCTACTGATTGTTGAGCTTTTTCAATATTGCCCAGCTCCAATTGTGCGTCGCTCAGTGACGCCCAACCGATCCGACTATCTGGAGCTGTTGTGACAATCGTACTGGCCAATTTACTGGCCACGGTAAATTCATGGTTGTTCAGTAATACCTGAACCTGTAATTCTTGTGCCGGTAAATAGTTAATGTCTAATTTAAGTGCGTAGTCCACACATGCTTGCGCATGCAGATAGAAACCGGGGTCATTGGATATTTTCGATTTTTTAACCCAAGCATTACCCAAGTCCACCCAAGTCTGAAGCTTGTCAGGAAAATCGAGCAATTTTTTTATTTGTCGTTTTATCCGTTTATCGACCTCACTATCCCCCTCCGAAGATACAAGACATAAACCAGAGACTCGCTCTGAATATATTGTTGTTTGGGAATGGGTATCCACTCCCTCGTTTGACCCTGTACAGCCCGAAAATATCAAACCAGCCAAAATTACTGGAATATAAATTGCGTGTTGATATTGCATGTTAACCCCATGGTGATTTTTGTTTTATTTTCTAATGTTGTTAAAACCAGCCACTCTTAATCTATCAAGTGGCTGGCCTTTTCGGTTTGTTAAGCCCTTATTTCAAAACTCAATTCTTATACATGTTTTGAGAAACAGGCTATTGTTGATTTTTCTATTGCGGATCTCCATAGCGCAGTGGGGTGGTTTCTCCGTTGCCATTATTTACGCCATCATGAGGCAAGGGTAAAAACGGAAAGTCTGTTAGGTAGGCTTTATCGTTGTATTGAACACCATCACTGATTGGAATTGCTCCACCACTGGCGATCTGTGTCAACAATACATCACTCACATCCACATGCTCCATATCAGGTGTTGCGCCGCCATCAATACGTCGGCCATTAGGAAACTGCGAATCGATAGCGACATCCAGACGTAACACATCACCCACGAATCCCGACTTTAACGGTACATTATGCGCCCCGGGATACGGGAAATTGTTGAGGCTGATAGTATCCAGGATATCCGTGCGAGGACCTTTTAGCAGATCAATAGTTGCTTGATCGACACCTAATGCAGCATAAGTACCCAACAGTTCCAGATCTCTTACAATCACAGGATATAGAAAGTAAGCACCAAAATTTCGAAAATCATGGAGAGGACTGGTACGTAAGTATTTGTTCTGATCCTGCGTGCCAATCAAGCCTGCATTAACCAAAGGCAAACCTTGGCGACCTACTTGAACCCATCTGCCAAACGAACGTGGCCCGTTTCTGGTAAGTTTTGTGAATCTACGTCGTTTGGATGTGTGATGCACTGCTAATAGCGTATCATCGCCCGCTTCGCCTTGATGTGGCACACCTTGAGGAAAAACATCCTCGATCGGAATTTCAAGTGCCATTGCCATAACGTTGGAACCTGCAAAAATATCTTCCGCCACGCCCTGCGGGCGCAAGTTCAGAACATCAAATATGCCCGCTTCATCGAGGTAAAATCCGTCATCCCGTTGGCCCACCCAAGATCGGCCACCATTTTTAAGGTCACTAATGAAAGTCGCAACAAACTCGTCGTCATACAATCCAACTGTACTGGAATCAACATCGGTTGGATCGAATATACCCAACCCATAAGCGATTCGATCTGTACGTGGCCCGATATTGGCCGGTGTTACAGGTAAGCGTCTGCCTATAACGGTCCTGGTTTTTGCCACTTTATCAAATTTCGTGACAGAGTATGTTTGAGCGCCACCTGAAAGCTGAATGAGCAGCTCCGCTCCACCACCAACCGGAGTATTGCCATCAATGGTTTTTAAAGGCACGCGTGTGGGCGGTGTTGATTTGAACTTAATTTGATAGATGATTTCAGATCTCAAATTGGAAGTTCCTTTTGAAAGACGGAATTGATACAACACATCATCGCAAAAACGAGTCTGCTGGTTTCCTTGGCCTGGCTGGTGCAGTGGCACCATACTGGCAATGAGGTACAGTTTATCCCGCACTCCAGGATTAACCCATGCGTAAAGGTCGGTATTATCGATGCAGGGATCGTTCATTGTGTTAATCGCCTCGCGGTGACTGGATGCGTTTGCGTTCGTCGCTAACGCCATACTCCCCATAATTGCGCAAAACGCCAAGGCCAGATGTTTCTTTTTATAAGACTTTATAAGTTTCGTTTCTAACATAATTTATCTCCTAAATCTGAGATTTGAGCACATTTTATATACCCTTGGAGCTGATCTCGATTAACATCGAAGTCAACGGTACGACACCGATCCACTATCTATAAAATCGAAGTTGCAGGAGCCTTTGACGAGACTCTTAAGGTATATACGCACACGCGAAAGATTTAGATTCGAAAAAAACAAGTTATTTGGAAAATTGCAGGAATAAAACCTGAATGAAGGAGTAACCAAGCGACAGAAATACTAAATCCATGCACTTATGAGCAAGGCTGCTCAACAATTATTTCCCATTGTTGAGCAGCCTTGCAATGATTTTGAAAAAGTTTCGGAAATAAGGTAATCAGAACCAACACTGCGTATTTTAGGAAAACTCCTTATAAACAGTAAGCGAGATAAATTAAACGAAATCCGGTAGATTAAAACTTTCTGTTGAAATCATGTGAATATATCAAATATATATCTTTGATATAACAAATTAGACAGTATTGATCCCAAACAATATCAATACCAACCTCGCAGTCGCGAATAGATAGTATTTAGGCGATACCACTTTCCAAATAAACTAAAGCGCCCCCTTTCGAGGTCACTTTGCTATGTCGACTGCCACGACGGGCAAAATGGAAATCACCCGCACTTAGGTGCAGGTTTTCAAAAGATACATCGCCCTCCAAAACCAGGCAATATTCATCTTGCTCATGAATATGAGCCGGCAACTCGGCACCCGCCTGCACACGAAGGAGATAGGCCTCTATTCGCCTTTGGCTATCGGTGAATAATAATTTTTTGTCTATCTTGGGAGCAATCGTAATCCATTCGCCCTGATCTGCGCGAACGGTAACATGAGACGGAAACTCATTATCATCCAATTCTTCAACTCTAGCCATGATCCCGGAAAAAAGTTTATTTTTTCGATTGGGTGACAGGTTCTCTGGTCGCAAAGATTCACCTATTAACCCAACAACTTCCTGATCCAGAACTGGCTCTCTTGAATTATCGTCAGGATTTGTCATTAAATTCTCCTGAACAATTTGCATGTTCGCTAAGCTGCTTTTTCATTACTGCCACTGCACGGCGAATTTTAGTTTTTACTGTTCCAATTGGAGCATCGGTCAATCGCGCCAACTCGGAATGGGTGAACCCTTTAAAATAAGCCAGGGTCACCAGTTGCCGGGTGCTCTCATCCAACGATGACAATGCACTGTGGACAAGACTTTTATTTTGGATCTCGATCAATAAATCGGTCATCGTCGGACAGCTATCCGCAGGCAGAGTAATAGAATCGATAGGCTCTTCTCTCATCGACTGTCGTTGATATTTCCTGAGCGCATCCAGTGCCCGACTGCGACACAGAATCGATACCCAGGCCATAACTGAACCCCGACTTGGGCTGTATCTCTCGGCTTGTTGCCAAACCTGTAAATAAAGATCACTGATCACTTCATCCGCCATATTGTCCGATTGGGTTATCCGTTTCGCAAGCCTGTAAAATCGCTCTATTGTTAAATCATAAAACTGTTCAAATGCACATTTATCTTTGCGCGAGATCGCAGCAAGCAGGTCGCAAAGAAGCCGATTCTCCGAATCTTTGGAGTCTCCTGTTTCAGAAGGGTTCAGTGGCTCACTCATAGAACCAAGTATAACGAACAATGTTATGATTCAAAACTTGATAAATCTCGTTCACGGCACATCCCTGAAAACCCAAAAGCGAGTGAAATATGAATATAATACGTTACCGATTGCCAATCGGTTTGCATAGAATGCAAATATTAAAGATGGGCGGCTGGTTAATAGGTAATTAAAGTGAATTAAATTTAATTTATCTTGTTATCAGCAGAAGTGTTACTACGACACTGTCTGGCCCTAGTACTTACTCACCGATTACAGACAAGCGATTCTTACCTGCCCGTTTGGCAGCATACATCGCGTTATCCGCTTCTTTTATCAGCATTGAATAACTTTTCATTTCGACAGTCTCCATAGCCAAACCAAGGCTTATCGTCACATCGGTAGAAATATCTTCATAAATAACTGGCTCTATTGATACTGCATTACAAAGACGATTTGCAAATTGTTTTGAAGCAGCAAAATCACCGTGCGAACAAATAACCAAAAATTCTTCACCCCCCAAACGGCAAACGACATCGTTAGTACGTAGATTGTCTCTTAATCGTATGGCAACATTTTGCAATACAATGTCGCCGAATTCGTGTCCGTAACGATCGTTAATGTTTTTAAAATTATCAATATCCACCATGATGCAACTGATATGTCCGCCCGGTTTATTCCTTTCTCTCCATACCTGTTTCATTAGATTCATTGCAAAACGGCGATTAGGTAATTCAGTTAAAGGATCATTTAGTGCCATATGCTGTAATTTCTTATTGGTGACAGTCAGTTCTTCCGCGATACCACGAATCGTTTCTCTGTCATTCTCAATTTCTAATTGCTGCAGCATTAAACGTCGGCCACTTTTTACTCGAGCCTGCAATACCTTTGCTGAAAATGGTTTCACCAGATAATCATCAGCACCCGCATCAAATGCTTCTACAATTTCGTCATCTGTCTCACAAGAAGTCAGCATAAGAATATAACAATTCTTGATTGCGTCAATAGATCTGATCGCTTTACAGAGCTCAGGGCCATTCATTTTCGGCATACGCCAGTCACTAATCAATAGATGCGGTTTATAACAAATGGCAAGCTCAAATGCCTGCTCACCATTTTCCGCTACAAACACTTGGTCGTGATACGAACTGACAAGCTTTTCGACTCTTTTTAGCGTTAAAAGATCATCATCCGCAACCAGCACCCTCAGCCCAGTCTCGATTTTCTGTAATGGTTCCGAATCATGAAGATAAATCTCTCTATTGTTCCGATTGAAATGCTTATAGGTCATAGCACCCCCCTCAGGTACTTGAAACAGCTTCATCCATTCGGCACACTGCCCCTTTATACTGACAAAAACATCATCGTAATTATCCAGATCAACTCCCATACGACCGGCAAATCCGCTTAATTGCACCGCAGCAATTTCAGCATCGATTCGATCCATACAATTCTGCGCAGTTATTTTGGCCATTGCCAACAAATCGGGATAGGGCGTTGCTGACTGGATCTGATCGTTCGCAGCACTGTCCGGAATGTTGGTTTGGTAACCTGCAAAACCCCATTCCCTGAGCAACAGATTGGTTAATTCCTGATTGTCAATATCAAAATGTTCTTTTTCCTTTTCCAATAACTGCTCACGATCATTGGCTGACCCTATGATCTCACTATATTTTTCCGGATATATTGTTGCAAATGCCAATTGGCCAACTTCCGATAGCAAGCCGTGCACAAATAGTTCATCACTACAAACCTGATTATTACTTGCGGAAAAATGGCGGGCTGCTACAGCTGTTGACAAAGACAAAGCCCAAAAATACTCATAATCGAAATTTTTGCATTCTGCTTTAATATTCTTCCCTATCAGGCTCATACCCAGAATTACCCTGTATACCGTACGCAATCCCAAAAATATGGTTGCCTCGCGTATGGATTCTACCCGCCAAAGATGATCAGGTAGCGAGTTGTTGACATATTGGATTAATCGGGCCGATAACCCCGGATCCATTTCAAGCAGAGAAATATAGTCATCAATCGAACTGTTGCCCACCCGGTACAGTCCTAACATTTCAATCGCTATGTGCGATGAAGAAGGTAACTCCACACTGGAATGAATGCGTGCCAATATTTCTTCTGCAGGAATCATATTATCTATATTTCTAATGCATCGAGTAAATGATTGGTCTTCATTTCCAATTTTGAATACAATTCATGTACTCCATAAAGATCATTCGTTTTTGCTTTATTTTCCAACTCAAGTGCAATCTCTTTTATCTCCAGCGCAAAGAAATGTCCGACGCTTCCTTTATAGGCGTGTGCCGCTTCGAGAAGTGCATCTGCATCATTTTCATTGATCGCCTTAAGAATAGATCGCATTTGTTCCGGACAACGATTTTTGAAAATTTCGATCAGCTCCTCCAGGATCTGTTCGTCATTACCCAGTTGTTTTAAAACCATGAGCCGATCCCAGATGGGAGCTTTATCTTCCTTACCGAAGACAAACAACTCGTCAGATTTATTGGCAAGTTCATCTTCCTGACTGCAGACTAACAATTCGGCAGTCTTATCATGTGTTTTCACATTGAGCCATTTAATCAATACTTCTCCCAGTACCTTTTTGCTTATCGGTTTGCTCATGTATTCATCCATCCCTGCCTCAAGACATTCATCGCGAGCACCCTGCATTACATTCGCTGTCATAGCGATAATTGGCGTTCTCTCCTTATTGTGCTGCGACTCAAACTGCCTGATCGCCTTCGATGCGTCATATCCATTCATGATCGGCATGTGACAATCCATCAATATTAAATCGTAATTATTTTGTTTGATTAGCGTCACTGCATGTTCTCCATTTACCGCAACAGTTGACTCTACCCCAAAGGTATCCAGCATCGCACAGGCAACCATTCCATTTACCTGCTCATCGTCAACGACAAGCACATGCCCTAACATCTGTTGAATAATGGTTTCTTTGTTTATCTTACTAATTGCACGTTCTTTTCTGGAATATTGGCCGAGAATCTCGTACAACTGAGCTTGTCGAAAGGGTTTCAAAAGATGTGCCTTAATCCCCACCTGTCGAGCAATATCCAGAGAAATATCACCCGAACTGAGCATCACCATATACGGTGTGGTTATTGCCGGATCCTCATGTATCTGGCGGGCAAGCTGAAGACCATCTTTTCTGGGCATATGGTAATCCAGCAACACCAGGTCAAATAGACACTGACTGGATTCAGCGTCAACAATTTCACCCAGTGCCTCAATAGCAGACGAGCACGATATTACTTCGACCTCCAGGGGTTTTAAATATTGCTGCAAAATCACGCAATTTGTCTGATTATCATCAACAACAAGAATTTTTGCACCACGAAAATTATATTTGTCAGGATAACTAACAGGCGGCGCGGATCCACATTCCAATTCTAAATTGAACCAAAATTCGGTACCCACACCCTTCTCAGTGGTTACACCGATGGTTCCATCCATCAACTCAATCAACTGCTTGGTTACTGTCAATCCCAAACCACTTCCACCGTGTCTTCGCGTCGTCGATCCATCGGCTTGAGTAAACGATAGAAATATTGAATCGATCTTATTTTCGTCAATTCCAGGCCCGGTGTCTTTGATTGAAAATCTGAGCGCCACGTGTTCGTCATCACAAGATTCTTCCACAACCGACAAAACCACCTCTCCTGTTTCAGTGAATTTAAGCCCGTTACTGAGTAAATTGGACAGGATCTGACGCAACCGTGTTGGATCACCTTTCACCGACCCATGCAGTTCGTTCGGTACAAAACAAGCCAGATCAAGATTTTTGTCCGTTGCGGTTCTCGCAAACAATGTAGCGACATCCTCCATTAAGTACCTGAGATCAAATTCAATTTTCTCAAACTGGATTTTTCCTGCTTCGATTTTCGAATAATCCAGGATATCGTTAATGATGGTCATCAATGCATTGGCAGAATTCGATGCTGCAACCAGGAATTCTTTCTGTACGCTATCCAGTTTCCCGGCCTCTAATAGAGAAAGCATACCGATTACTCCATTCATAGGGGTACGTATTTCGTGGGACATATTAGCCAAAAACTGACCTTTTGCCTTTGCCGAAGCGACTGCTTCATCACGTTTCAGTTTCAGTTCCCAGGTTCTTTCTTCCACAAGACTTTCCAGCTGATTACGATGATCGTTTAATTCCTTGTCACGCTCCTGAATAACATTAAGCATGGTATTGAAATCATCAACCAAATATCCGATTTCATCGTTGCTCCGCTTTGGAACTCTTAGCGTATAATCACCACTTTGTGAAATATCCCGTGCAACGTTTGCCAACCACGATACTGGCTGCAAAATAATTTTTTGTAGTTTACGCGACACTCCATAAACAATACCCATTACCAGAATGAGTGTCAGAACCAGGACGATCGCGCAATACTCTACGTAATTAATCAGCTTATCTATCGTTGCTCGTACGTATAAGGTGCCTATCACGCGTTTACCAATCAGAATAGGACGGTACACATCCAGCCACGCAGTGCCATATTCAAAAACAAATTCATGTCCCTGTTTCGAGTGACCACGATGAACAAATTCACTCATATCAACAGATATTCCGTAGTGGGCGAACAAATTATCTTTTGCATCCAGAATAACTCCGGCCACTATATCTGTATCAGCACTTAAACCCCGTAATAGCTCATTTGCTGTACGGGAGTCTCGAAACGAGAGTGCCGCGGTACTGTTTTTCGCCAGTGCGCTGGATAAAACACTCAGATTATCCACCATCTGTTGTTTCAGTATAGAAACTTCCAGAAACGCAAAAATTATCGTCGCAAACAAAGTTGCTGAACCCGATATTGAAACAAGAAGAAAAATAATTTTCTTCCGTATTGGCCAATCCTTTAATTTCATCTGAACCGGTTATTAATCTGAAAATTAATACGCTGAGTGATATTTCGAAGTACTAATGAACTTCCCTCCCCTACAGGATCGAATTTCCATTGTTTAACTGCGCTGTAAGCGGCCTTATTAAAGATTTCATCCGGTTTACTATCCAAAAAAATGACCTCATGTACCCGACCATTGGGGCCAACAACCATTTTCACATCGACATAACCCTCAATTCCGTGCTTCAAAGCATATTTTGGATATTTTGGGGGAACTCGTTCGACAGGTTTCGGTGTTTCATATTCTAATCCCGAACGGTATTTGGCTAATGCTAACCCAGAGTCTGGTACAGACTGTTCCCGACGATTCGAATGCATAGCCATCGACTCTTGATTAACGATTCGGGACATCTGAAGTAAATTCGCGTGCATATATAATCCCGCTCGCTTTGTTGTATCGATATTCACAGTAAAACTAACCTTGTTGCCAATATTGGCTATTTCTATGGCCCCTCCATGTACCGCAAAATCATGCATATCACTAACCGTCAAAGTATACGATTCTGCATTGGCAAATCCCTTGGAATAAGACGATAGTTCATGTCCGGTAATAAATAAAATATGGCACTCCTGCAACTCCTCCACCGGGGTGACAATTTTGATACGAACAGGACGATCCCCTACTCGTTCAGGCCAACCTTGCGACCTAATTTTAAAAGTTTTATTGCTCTCAATTGAGAAACAAAAATTAAATTCAGCAGTGGTGGACTCAAACGCCTGCTCGGGCCAATCGACAAAATCCGTTAACTTAAAAATAGTCTCCAGCAATTGTTCATTATCTGACTCAGCGAAACATATCGACCCGCTCCCAATAATGAAATACAAAAGACAGATTGACTTCCATAAGGAAACCGGTGATCGTTCTATATCCCGAAACATACTCAAAACAAATAATAGTGTCCCATCAAAAAACCTTTGTGACGCCTGAGTGTCATGTGCAGCAAATATCCCTATTTCTATTGATCTTGCCCTGCAGAAATACTTTTATATTTTGTAGCTTAAAGTATAGACAACTACTTGAGATTCACAGTTGGATAGGCGTAACATTGCTCCCTGATCAATTTACACAAAATTGATCAATAAATAAGGCAGCAGTCCAACCCTCGAATATTTGAATACATGATAAAAATTATTGTTCGAATCAGTATCATTTTTGGAATAATTTATTGCCAGGCCAATTCAGTTTCTGCACGCGAAGAAACACATATGACATTTTTGGGCGTTGCACTGGATCCGGAAACCCAACTAGCCGATCAACGTCTAAGAGAATATCTGCAAGGCCAGCTACCCATAACTTTCGATAATCGGGATATGGAATATTCTGCGGCTATTCAAACTCTGGTGGAATGGGATAGTAATCCGACACAGGCATTGATGGCTCGAATTACTCCCTATGTGTATGTGGTTGCAGAAATCCTGGGTGCAAATATGGAAATTCTTGGCACTTATTTGAGCAAAACCACTCGTTCCGATACCTACCATTCGTATCTGGTCGTGCGTCGGTCCGATTTCGATGGCAATGATCTTGACGGGTTTTCGGAATATCTTAGAAACAAAGAGCAACCCGCTCGATTCATTTACCACAATAAATTCAGTACATCGAGCTTCTTTTTACCTTCTTTATATTTCAGCAAATCCAATATATTTTCAGTGAAAGGTCAATCAAAAAACAACCGGCGCTACATTACGATTAATGCCATTCACGCGGAAAACGCTGGAGGCAGCTCAGACCTGGTACGAAAAATAAAAAGGGGTGAAGGTGATTTCGCTGCAGTCTGGGATGGTACGAAAAGTAAATTTCAGAACGATTCCGATTTATTGTTTCTTAAACTCCCTAACACACTACCTAATGACCTTTTGGTTGTTTCTCGCGATAGCGATGAAAGCCTGAAAGACAAACTGCATGATGCGATAAAGCGAATGCCGGAGAGCGCCGTCCAGACCGGAGATTTTGTAAAATGGATGGATTTTCAATCAACTCCGGATGCCAGGCGGGCACTGGCAAAACTTCGCTGGATGTCCAAAGTACAGGCAAAACCGGTACCGATAAAAATCATGAAAGCATTCAACAAAAAAATTTCCACTCCGTCCCGTTATATAGAAGCAGCCGTCCAGTCCGTACAACTATCCGGGACCGAATTTGTAGTTTATGATGAAGACTTTCACAAGCGTTTCGACGTACTTTGGACGATTGAACAAACTCACGATAATTCATTGCTGATCAGCAGTGAATTTATCAGCACCCGAATCGAACCCCAACAGTTTCATATCAGTTTCAAGCCTGACGATATGGAAAGCCTGGTACAGCGAATTGGCTCAGAGATTCTCACCAAAATGCACCGTATAAGATATGTATGGCCCTATGACAACCAATCCCCCCGAATCCTTCGCGACGTAAATTTTGACCTTCCTCAGGGAACACAATTAAAAGCAGTAAAAATAACATGGAATGACATCAGTAATAATGATTTCACTACAGGTACGCCATTTGATGTACAAGTAGCAAATACTGATTTCAGCTCATTTCAGCTACAAAGCAAAGGCTTTCCAATAAAGGACGGTCAACATCAATTAGACTTTGACCCAATGAGTAACTCAAATTATCGAATTATTCTGATACGTCCGGACGCTAAACTTTTCTTTATTAAAAGTTTAACAATTGCAATGATTGCCTTGTTTACATTGGCAGCTGTATTTTTGACAATCGGCACATTTAGAAAAACCGAGAAAACAAGTACTCCAGTATGAGCAAACTTTTTCTTTTAAATTCAAAAAATGGGCTAGGGCTTTTATTAGTTGCCCTGTTCGCCTTCAATTATGCGGAAACCCAGTTGGAAGAACAATTCAAGGGAGATTCAACTTATTTACAGGGATTCCAAACTGCGCAAGCCTTTCAGGAAATGGAGGGTGGTGCCTTATTCAAAAGCCAACATCTGGCTCCGTTGTGGAGTGTTGCCGGATTTTCATTTTCGTATTTTTTATTGCTACCGATATTGTTGTTTGCTATCGCTGCTTCGCTGTGGAAAACACCTTCGATACGACCCTTTCGTATTTTCACGTTTTCACTGATCAACAATTATATTTTGAGCCTGCCTTTTTTTATATTTTTCCCGGTTCCGGAACGATGGGCCTATCCAGATTCCGGTGCTATTCTTCTATCTGACCTGTTGAGTACGCAATTGATCGAATGGCTACGTCCCATCAGTGGCCTGGACAACTGCTTCCCCAGTATCCATGTATCCTTCTCGATGCTGGTAATATTAATAAGCTACCACTATTCGTTAAAATATCGTCACAGTGTTTTCTGCCTGGGACTCTCCATCATTCTCTCCACGTTTGCGCTCGGGATTCATTGGGGTCCTGACATGATTTTCGGCCTGGTAACATCCGTATTAAGTTTCACTCTCGCGCTTAATATCGACCAGCGCTGCGCAGAAAATATCGATCAACCTGTAACCCAATCCAATTTTACCGCAATTCCAACACCCCCACCAAAAGTAACATCAACACCGATTAGACAAAAAAATCTGGTTTTTATAAGTTACCGTAGAGACCAGGGATCAGAAGTGGCACGAATTGTCCAAACCGAAATGGGACGAAGGGGTATTTCATGTTTTCTGGATGTGGAAAACCTGGGTGCGGAACATTTCGGTAATCGACTGCTGAATGAGATCGAAGCCGCACCAAACTTCATCCTTATTTTGTCACCCGGATCACTGGATCGTTGCACACACCCCGAAGACTGGTTGCGAAAAGAAGTCGCCCATGCCTTAAAAACAAAAAGAAATATCATTCCACTGGTGTTAAATAATTTCCAGTTTCCCGACAGCGATACTTTACCCGACAATATGAAAGGTGTCGAAAGGCACAACGGAGTTAGCTATTCCCATGAATATTTTCTGGCTACATTTGATAAATTGGAGAATTTCCTGAGAACAGAGTGACACCCAGTTCATTTCCGGAGAGTTGCCTACTCTGGAATGGTCTTCCAATGGAGCTATACTGAACTAATGTGCTTACTAATTGATATCGGAAATTCCCGGCTTAAATGGGCCATCCATCACAATACAGTCATTACTCCTGGTAAACCCATTCCAGCGGAACCAGGAAAACTGGACGATGTCTTTACTAAATGCTGGTCAACGATTAAACCGCCCGCCAGGGTATTGGTATCTAATGTTGCGGGATATCAGCTTGCTGAAACCCTCACTGAGTGGGTTCAACAAAATTGGTATATTACGACCGAATTCGTGCAATCAGAAGCATCCGCCCATGGCGTGTTTAACGCCTATACAGACCCTCAAAAGTTAGGAGTGGATCGATGGCTTGGTTTACTGGCTGTACGATCTTTTACGCATGAGGCTGCCTGTATAGTGGATTGTGGCACAGCAATTACAATCGACATTCTTGATGCAAGTGGTCATCATTTAGGCGGTTTAATTGCTCCTGGCCTAACGACAATGACCGCCGCATTGTTCCATGGAACGCATGCGATCAATGAGGTTTCTATGACAACAGGCAAAATCTTTGGCTGTAACACTAACGATGCGATTCAAAGCGGAATTTTATTTGCTGCACGCGGAATGATTCAGTCGGCACTTCAAGCATCTGTAACCGAACTTAAACAAAATGTATCACTTTTTTTTACCGGGGGAGATGCGGAAAAAATCGCGGCTGAGATCAGCCACCCGCACCAAATTTTCCCGAATCTCGTATTAACCGGACTGGCCATCGTGGAATCCGGCTCCAATTGTGTAGAAATCTGAAGCAATTAACCTTTTGCCTAAATTAACAAACAGTGAAAGTACTTTTTTTTATACTACTCATTTTTAACTCGGTTTTTTTTCTTTGGGAACTGAGCCGAGAGAATAAACTCGATGAATCTCCTGAATCTACCCGTTCGCTGGCAGCAAATGGAAATGTAGCCCGAATAATATTACAAAACGAATTATCAAAGGTTAATAAAAGTACTGAGCGACCGCAACCGGACAAGCCAGTTTTTACTTCCCAGTTTCGCTCCATATCCATCGACATGCCAGGGTTAATTCAGCAAGCAGCGACAAAATCCATCACCGAAACTTTATCATCGCAGACTACAGCTTTATTACAATCAGAAGTCAGTCGTCATCTTTCCAAATCTGAAGATATACTGGCACTGAATGCATCACAACCGCACATTAACGTCTTTGAATCAGAGCCAGACTTTCAACTTTACAAACCCAAAACAGAAAACTTCGATAAAAACAATTTGCAGGGTTGCTATAAATTGGGTCCATTTTTTTCTCAATCCGAATCCTATCGCATCTTCACTCAAATAAATGCGGATGGCGAAAAAGCCCGCAGACAAACAGAACTCGCAGACAAAGCGACAGGCTTTATGGTGATTTATCCATCAGCAGAAACTCTGGAAAAATCCAAAGAAAATGTTAAATTTTTAAGATCTCTAGGGATCAAAGATATGTGGCTGATTAATACGGGAAAGTTGCAAGGCGCAATCTCATTGGGGATTTTTAATCGCCTAAATACTGCGGAAATTATGCGCGATGAACTACATACACAAGGAATCCTAGCCGAAATAAAGCCTAAATTATCAAAAAAAATAGGGCACTTTCTTTTCATTGCCTGGAATAAGGCCAAATCGCAATTGGTATCGATGTTGCGGGAATTGAAAATCGATCCTGAGCTATTGATAAAACTCGAATCTGAGCAGATATGTTCAACCAAATCCTGATGTCAGATCAAGCACGGCTAGATCTAAATTCTTCAGGAATTCGTTTTCGGATAATTAGCTGCGTCTTTTTTGGCGTAATGAATGGCAATAAAAATAAACGATTGCAAACCGAATATCATTGTTGCCATTAACAAATGGATAGGTTGAGCCGCTGCGGGGATTCCCAGTCTATCCATAATGACTCCACTACCAATTGCAATGCCGATAAGTAATCCCAAACCAACCGCGCTGCGGAACAACGTTGTTGTAGCCGACAAAGCGGAAATCAGTTTCCACACCAACCAGGCATTGGTAAACAGTATGAGCGCAGAAAATGATCGATGTACATAGAAAATCATCGGAAAATGATCTCTCCATAGAATACGCTGTTCGTGGTTATATGCAGTCGAAATCGTATCCACTGCTTCTCGCACCTGGGTTCCCATAACGACTTGAATTAAAGTAAAACCCATCGCCACTAGCAGCACGTTAGTGTAATGCCGCGACACTTGCGGAATCACTATTTTTTCCAGGCTTTCTTTCTGAGACCGGCTGATCGAGTAAATCAACAGCAGAACAATAATCAATGCAACGATCATGTGCAGTGTTATCGTGCCGGGACGGAGGTGGCTGGCAACCACCACAGCACCCAGCCAGCCTTGAAATCCAACCAGAACAAACACAACAAAAGAACAGTAAAAGACCCACGGGTCTGTTTTTAAAAATGGTCTGGAAAAAATCAGTGTTAGAAAAATAAGAATACCGATGGTTGCACCCGACAGTCGGTTCAGATATTCCGTCCAGGTTTTCGTCGCATTAAAACGGGTATCAGCATAGCCACGGTCAGCATAAATCTGCTGGTAATTTTCAGGAAGCTGACTTTCCGATACAGGCGGTATCCAGCGTCCAAAACAGGTGGGCCAATCCGGGCACCCCATACCCGCCCCTGAAGCTCTTACGATTCCACCTATTAATATAAGTATATATACTGCAGCTATAGTGATCTTTCCCATGCGTCCAAAACGCTGGATGGTTGATAGATTATTCATTTCAGGTGGGAGCGAGGAACAGGAACATAGGGGACTGTAAGATAACCAGGGGTCAGCACCAGAAAAGTCCGATTTTTATGCTGTTTCGTAATTACAGACGTCTGGTACTCCGTCAAGGTTATATTGAAGGAGTGATCTTAGCAATCATAAAAAGCAATGACTGCAATGGTCTTGCGATAACCGGCCATTATACAATAACTCGTACAATCAACTCACAAGCTCGACTGCTGAGCCATATTATATCAAATTCATCAGAATTCGGTTTAGATCTTGACTGGTCTTTCAGGCATCGATTATATCTTTAAATATTATCGTTACTACTTTTACATCAAAAAGCGCATGTTTTACGCCAATAGTGCATGAGCCTGTTCGACTTCTTCTGAAACGCCCGCAATTTCCAGTATTTCAACTTCAGGTTGCAATCCAAGTTTTGCAAATGCTGGAATATTATTCCAGTCAGAATCATCTTCATCCAGGCCTGTATCGTGTAAATTCTGCAAATAAGCGACTTGCACGACATCGACATAATCCACCGCAGGAGAAATATTGCGTTGAAAATTCGTGTAATCTGATGCAACTGAACGCAGAGAATCCGGAAACTCCCATGCGTCCATTATTATTTTTCCGACCTGAGTATGTAAGGAATCCAACGCGGATTTCAACCGGTCGTTATCCTCAAGTAATTGTGTTTCTTTACTTGCAACCATCAGTATTGGTAATTTTCCGATCTGATGAATCAACCCTGCTAACATCGCCTGTTCCGGGTCTAAAGATTTACTGTACGAAGCCAAAGCCCTGCTAATCGCGGACACATTGACACTTTGTTCCCAAATTTCGCGGAATAATTGTTCTACAGACTGGGAACTGGAGGTGAAAATTTGTTGCATTGCCAAACTTGTTATCAGTGTCCGTACTGTATTATTACCCAGCCGTGCAACCGCAATCTGCAATTTTTCAATTTCCTGTCGGCCACGAAACAAGGGACTATTTGCCACTTGTATAAGCTTCGCCGACAAAGCTGTATCAGTGGCTATGATATCCGCAAGCTGATTAGCCGATGCATCACCCTTTGCTACCGCTGCTCTGGCTTCAATGGCAACGTCAGGAAGTGTCGGTAATACCATACGATTAGATTCAATCTCAGCTTTGATAAAGGCAAGAAGATCATCGTTATTTGCTAGATTCATCAAATTTACTCTCTTAGCGGCTTAAGTTGGTTATTCATCCTGTCCTTCAAAAGTATAGGGCAAATTTAGAAATTTTAGGGTATCGCCACCACTTTCAGACAAACATAAATCCACACATCTCGCCTGATCAATCTGTATAACAGCTAATAAGTAAAACTGATTGGATTCGGTAGCCACAATATTAACGATTTGACCAACGGTGGTACTATCATCATTAGAATATACCGGCTCAGAAGGAACGGGCAACAAGTCGCCCTGATATTTAGCCAGATACATTCTGCGCTTCAATTTTCCCAAATAATGCATTCGCGCGACAACTTCCTGCCCCGTATAACACCCCTTTTCAAAACTGATCGCTTGCAATGCATCCAGGTTTAGCATTTGCGGAACAAATAGTTCGCTGGTCGTTTCAGTCAAACTGGGAATACCTGCCTGAATATTTGCTAATACCCAATGACTGTCGTCTACAACTGAATATTCTTGTTCTGACACCAGCTTTTTCCAAAGCCGGGTCGCAACTGAGAATTCGCCAATCATCATCCAGCGCATTGAATCCACGTTAAAAACCGTCATTTGACCGGCCAAAGAATCTTCACCGACTAAATCAGTTAAAGGATTAGTTAATGATCCACCCTGCTTCAACACCGATGAAATTCCGAATACACAAAAATTATTACTATGATTTTCAATAATCACTTTCGACCGCAATACGTACATTCGCAATTTTTTTTCAACCTTTTCGACCAACTCGCTCGGTAACACCAACCAATATTGAGTCATCTCCTGCAGACAGACAAGCGTAAAACTTGCAATGACCCGACCCTTGGGATTGCAAAACGCCGACAGCGAGACAGTGTCTTTTTTTAGATCCAAAACGTTACTGGTTATTTGCCCTTGAAGAAAAGACGCTGCATCCTCACCGCTCACAGACAGAACAGCATAGCCTTGCAGCGCACTTATCCACGATTGCTGAGAAGCTTCGCAAAATTTGCTGGATTTATTCGCAGATATTCTATTTTCATACTTTTGCTCAGAAACGAAATTATTCCAATTTGGATTCATTTGAGGTTCCATGGTTGTGAAATTGACGGCATTTTAGTATAGAATAACTCGTTTTTTACACGAGCATAAAATAACCCGTGTCGACAAAAGACAAATCTGCTGAAAGCAAGCAACAGTCACAAGCGGTTTCCGTCAAACCCCCTAAGGCTGAAAACTCGTCTGAAGTGGGGGGTCGCAAAGGACCTGAACCAACCAGATTCGGGGATTGGGAAAAAAAAGGGCGTTGTATAGATTTTTAACGACAATATTCGTTTATCTACGCCATAAAGCCTTTCAAACTTTTAGCCGGGACATACTGTGAAAGAACAAACCAACAGGCCACTTTCGCCGCATCTGCAAATCTATCGTTTGCCACTAACAGCGATTATATCCATAACTCACCGAGCAACCGGGGTTGCGATAACCGTAGGTATGTTGTATTTGGTAACCTGGTTAATGGGGATCGCGGCTGGCCCGGATCAATTCCAGAATACACAATCGTTTATCGATTCATTTTTCGGGCGTTTGCTACTTTTTTTCTGGAGTTTTGCGCTATTTTTTCATTTTGTTCATGGCATACGCCATTTGATGTGGGACATTGGAAAAACATTTGAGCGGGAAAAATTAGACAAAATTGCCTTCGTCGAATTAGGGGCATCGATTGGGCTGACACTATTTGTATGGACAATCAGCTTGTTATCGTAATGGTCGGGAGCCGGGTATGAATTATAGAACACCAATTTCTAAAGCACGGGGACTCGGATCCGCGAAAAAAGGTTCTCATCACTTCTGGGTGCAACGAGTTACAGCTATTGCCCTGATACCTCTAACCTTGTGGTTTGGAATTGCGATTATCATGGTTCCAGGATCTGATTACCAAACTATTGTCAGTTGGATAGCCTCTCCCTGGAATACGATATTCATGATTTCTGCGATTATTGCGGTTTTTTATCACGCAATTCTTGGGATCCAGGTTGTCATTGAAGATTACATCCAGTCCGAAGGCATTAAAATCGCCGCTATTTTGACGACTAAATTTATATTGATTTTTTATGCGCTGGCTGCGTTGTTTGCATGCTTCCGAATTGTAACCGCCGGGTAAATATAGAGTTTAACTATGGCTCAAAGCTACAAAATAATAGAACACGCTTACGATACGCTGGTTGTCGGGGCGGGGGGTGCTGGCCTCAGGGCAACCTTTGGCATGGCCGAAAAAGGACTAAAAACAGCCTGTCTGACAAAGGTATTTCCTACTCGTAGCCACACGGCTGCAGCACAAGGCGGCATCAGTGCAGCACTTGGCAACATGAACGAAGACGACTGGCGCTGGCATATGTACGATACCATCAAAGGATCGGATTGGCTGGGTGACCAGGATGCCATCGAATATATGTGCCGGGAGGCTATCCCTTCTATCATTGAGCTGGAACATTACGGTGTACCGTTTTCCAGAACTCCGGAAGGTAAAATCTACCAACGGCCGTTCGGCGGTATGACCACTCATTTCGGCGAAGGCACAGCACAAAGAACCTGTGCAGCAGCAGATTTGACCGGACATGCGATATTGGCCACCCTGTATCAAAACGCACTGAAATTTGACGCCGAATTCTTTGTTGAATACATCGCACTCGATTTAATCATGGAAGACGGCGAATGTCGGGGAGTGCTCGCCTGGTGCCTGGATGACGGGCAGCTGCATTTATTTCGTGCCCACGCAACCATTCTCGCAACTGGCGGATACGGTCGCTGCTACCTGTCCTGCACTTCAGCTCATACCTGTACAGGAGATGGCAATGCAATGGCCTTGCGCGCCGGAGTACCGTTACAGGACATGGAATTTGTACAATTTCACCCCACCGGTATTTATGGTTCAGGATGTTTAATTACAGAAGGCTCACGTGGAGAAGGTGGTTATCTGACGAACTCCGAAGGCGAACGCTTTATGGAACGATATGCACCCAGTGCCAAAGACCTGGCCTCTCGCGATGTCGTCAGTCGTTCAATTACCATAGAAGTCCGTGAAGGTCGTGGAGTCGGAACCGAAAAAGATCACGCACACCTGCATCTGGAACACCTGGGACCGGAAGTGATTCAGGAACGTTTACCCGGTATTGCCGAAACAGCGCGAATATTTGCCGGTGTTGATGTCACTAAACAGCCTATTCCAATTATTCCTACCGTACATTACAACATGGGTGGAATACCAACCAACTACAAGGGTGAAGTCGTAACCCTGAAAGACGGAAACCCCGATACAGTTGTACCTGGATTAATGGCAATCGGTGAAGCTGCCTGTGTATCGGTACATGGGGCGAATCGTCTGGGATCAAATTCTTTACTTGATTTAGTCGTATTCGGTCGGTCTGCCGCGATCCGTTGCTCAGAATTAATTAAATCAAGAACTCCGCATAAACCCCTTTCAGATAATGCCTGTGAGAAAGCATTAGATCGTTTTGACGGGCTGCGCTACGCCAGTGGCGAAAATAAAACCGCAGACATCCGGCTCGACATGCAAAGAACCATGCAGAATCATGCAGCGGTATTTCGAACCGGCGAAGTTTTGACCGAAGGGGTCGAGAAAATGAAGCAGGTCGAAAATTTATTCAAAAGCGTAGCCGTAGCGGATCGCTCACTGGTCTGGAATACAGATCTGGTAGAAACACTGGAACTCGATAATTTGATAAGCCAGGCTTCAGTCACCATTCGATCTGCGGAAAACCGCAAAGAGAGCCGAGGCGGACATGCTCGGGAAGATTATCCTGATCGTGACGACAAAGACTGGATGAAACATACTGTAACCTGGCGCGAAGATGACGGCAGTACTCGTATCGACTACCGTCCGGTTCATATGAAAACTTTGACGGACGAAGTTGAAGTCATACCGCCGAAAAAACGGGTGTACTGAGCATTAGGGCTGTCTTAACATTAGATTTCAACATCATTAAGACTCCAATATAACGTGGATTAAACAACTCTGGAAAAGCAATGGTCGAATTTACACTTCCGAAAAATTCCGTAGTCCAACCGGGTAAGGAATATCTTTCTAAGGACGGCAAAGGAAATCTGAAACGGGTAGAGGTCTATCGCTGGGAGCCGGATTCTGGTGATAATCCACGCATGGATGTTTATGAAGTTGATTTAGATACCTGTGGTCCGATGATATTGGACGTCATTATCAAAATCAAAAATGAGATTGATTCTACTCTGGCGTTCAGGCGCTCCTGTCGTGAAGGGGTATGCGGTTCCTGTGCAATGAATATCAATGGCAAAAATTCCTTGGCCTGCACTAAAGCAATCGAAGATTTTGACGATACGCTTCGCATCTATCCCCTACCCCATATGGATGTTGTCAAAGATTTAATTCCGGATCTGACCCATTTTTATGCCCAATATGCGTCGATTAAACCCTGGATCGAAACCCAAACACCAGCTCCAGCGGATAGAGAACGATTACAAAGCATAGAAGATCGCTCGAAACTTGACGGTTTATATGAATGTATACTGTGCGCCTGTTGTTCTACCAGCTGTCCCAGCTATTGGTGGAACAGCGAACGCTATCTGGGCCCCGCTATTCTTTTGCAGGCTTATCGATGGATCGCCGATACCCGCGATGAAAATACCGGGGAACGACTCGACGAACTCGAAGACCCGTTTAAACTGTACCGCTGCCATACAATTATGTCCTGCACGGACACCTGTCCTAAAGGTTTGAATCCCGCTAAAGCAATTGCCGAGATAAAAAAACTCATTGTAGAACGTCAATGATTGTTTTGGTGTGAGCACCAAATCCCGACTCAAATGGCTCTGCAGGCGGGGCACGTTGGAATTGGATATACTCCTGAGTCGCTATCTGGAACAGGGCTATGACAATGGAGATGAACTCGAGAAACAGGACTTCGAACGACTATTGGCATTACAGGACAGCGTACTGCAGCGCTATTTTATCGATCAGAACGACCCAGACGATACGTCTCTAAATAATATTGTCAACATCATCCGGTCTATCCCTGCGGATCGTTCCTGAACGTTCCCGATTATATCTCGCACTCATCGGTGTCACCCATACTCTCGCCCTGTTTGGCGTCTCAATTAATGCACTACCCTACTGGATTAAAGGCCTACTGTTTTTAACCGTAATGGTTTCTTATTTTTGGTCTCTCACAAATTATCTGAACAATGGCTTTGGTCAATCAGTGATTTCTTATAACGAATGGGATGGATGGGGGTTACAACGAATTGAGGAAGAGTGGAACTCCGTGAAATTACTGGGTTCCAGCATTCGAACCCAGCACTTGTCTATCCTTCATTTCCGAACAGAATCAGGTCAATTCCAAGCCGTTTTAGTTTTCAAAGACAGCCTCGATGCAGAAAGTTACCGCCAGCTTCAAGTGGTACTGCGGGTAGTGGGTAGTGGGTAGTGGGTAGAATAAACAATAACGAGTACCTCCTAAATAGAACTTGAAGTTTTCTATCTGATCTATATATCGCTTCGTACCCAGTGATATTTTTTCATTTTGTATTACTCGAACTGATCAATACCGAACCCAGTGGACTGTTTAATACGTTTTTATACAAAAACACCAACGCGTTCAAGGCTTGATTCTGAGTGCTCGCAGCAACATTTCCAGCAACAGCCAAATCCGTTAAAAACTGCCCCACCTCGACTTCACCCATTTCCGAAGGATGCCGTAATTGGTGAAAATAAATGAATCGTTTTATCCACGCAACGTAGGTTTGTTCGGTACGATAGCTGTAGTGTTTTACCCGAATAGCTCCGCGAACTTTCTCAAGTAACGGTGATTTTTGTTTTGAGTGAGTCATTTTCGGATTCAACTATTATGTGTATTTCTTTACAGTGTATTTATATACAGTAAAGAAAAACATTTAGAGCGTCAAGCCCTGTGTTTTTTCTTGGCCGTCATATTGCAGATATCTTATTAAGCATTCGATAGAGGATTGTGTACGTAGAGTTTTGAAATTAATAGGGTTATGATTAGCCTTATGAATAATGGAATCGATACTGAAAAACTACATATGTCGCAATGTGCCGTAGAGTTCCACGGCAAGTTGCGGTCTACTCACTGGTCGAGTAAGCAAGGGGAACCTCCCCCCAAGCTTCTCACAGAACCGTACGTGAACCTCTCGACTCATACGGCTCTTATCATTCAGTCAAGCACGTAATAA
>Ga0114934_10000049_pt1 | contig 59519 bp, 59 predicted proteins | sample 4SBtaG_2_FD_99695 | JGI IMG/M metagenome (GOLD analysis project Ga0114934, IMG submission 99695) | Deep subsurface microbial communities from Kolumbo volcano to uncover new lineages of life (NeLLi) - 4SBTROV10_white metaG | ecosystem: Environmental > Aquatic > Marine > Volcanic ...
TGGCACTACATATGGCTCGTGAAATCTTAAGTCTTTGTATTCATGTACTATTTATTTTCCCCTTTAACATACTATCAATGACTTACGTCATTTTTGATGCGTGGAAATCGAAAGATGGGTTAAGCGGCTCGATCGCTTGAACGACAAGGTATTTAAGTTATAAAGTTGTCACGGGGATATTTTCCATCATGCTTTATTGTCTTCCTTTATTTTGCATTGCAAAATACAAATCTATCTTTCTTTTTGGTTGAATATTAGAATATATTCTTTAAACCAGAAGATACGGTTTCGTCGTTTACCTGTCAACTCACTAAGTACACCATATTTTACAAAGTCATTTACCAATGCCGTGGCTGTGTTGATCTGTAGTTCAAAGATATGAGCAATAGTTTTAATATCTATAACTGGATTTTGATACAACACTTTCATCAAGGCTTGAGCGTTCCCCTGACGTCTGGTGCTAAAATGGGGTAAAACCTCTCGTTCTAATCTTTCCTTTAATTCAATAATATCTTTAAACACCTGAATTGAATTTTTAGCAGTCTCACATACACCATATAAAAAGAAAATGAGCCATGCTTTCATTGGTTTGCCTTGCCGTACTGACATAAGATGATCTACATATTCAGTTTTGTGATGCTCAAAGTAATCTGATAAATATAGAGCAGGTTTATGCAATAAACCAAAGCTAGCAAAATAAAGGGCGATCATTAACCGACCCAATCTTCCATTTCCATCCAAAAACGGATGAATTGTTTCAAACTGATAATGTGCAATTGCAATTTTAATTAAATGGGGAACATGTAATTCATCATTGTGGAAAAACTTCTCCAAGTCACTCATTAAATCAGAGACTTCATCTTGGTGAGGAGGAACAAATACCGCATTATTTAAACTAACACCAATCCAATTCTGACTATTTCGAAATTCACCAGGTAATTTACTTTTCCCTCGTACGCCTTGCATTAAAATTTTATGCGTATATTTGAGTAAGCGATTTGATAACGGTAATTCTTTTAGTTGCTCAATAGCTGTATTAATTGCGTGAATATAATTTTGCACCTCCTCCCAGTCATCCCTATATTCTGGATCTATATCTTGCTTTTCTAGAAAAGCCTCTTCCATATTTGTACGGGTACCTTCTATTCGAGTTGATTGCGTTGCCTCTTTTGTAATATGCATACGGATAAAAAAATCAACATCTGGAACCAGTTGTGAAAAAGCATTCAACTCTCCGAGGGCACGGTCAGCCTCACTGAGTAATTTTTGTATTTCACTATCAGAAAACTCCCAACTGTGATTTACGAAAGAGGGAGAAAAGCTCTTATACTCATATTGTTGTTTATACTGTCCTGCTACATACGCACTTAATTTCATTTTTATGTCTAAAACTACTATTGATTTTGAAATACTAAATTTTTAATGTCAGAATCTTATCGTCAATTCCTTGTTATGTCAAAAAACGACATAGTTATTGACATAGCGGTATTCTTATTTCAAATTCTTTACTTTCTGAGTGACATGATTTTCTTTGAAAAAATGTCCTCCTATTTTTCCGCGTCAGCTTGTTATTTTTCACAGGATTGTGTTCACCGCCTCCAGCTTACTTTTATTCCAATTAAATTGGCTTCATAGTGATCAGTTTCAGCTCTTTCCAGGAAATTCCGAGGTTCCGAATTTATCTCGGCACAAGTATTTGCCTTGTTAGGAATTCCCGTTCTCAAGAGCTGCAATTTTCTCCACCAGCTCTTGTATTTTTTCAGTAGATAAAGACATACAGGCATTCACAAACCCTCGAAGTTTTGGTAGAAATTTAATTGAGAAAATATTTTCCTCTACTAAAAGTACACCATTTTCAATTATACGTTGTGTCTCTTCCTCACTTTTCAACCCTTTATTTAATAGCCGCTCATATTCCTGTCTGGACTCTCTTAGTCTGTACTCATGCCTTCTGCAATTGATACAATCCACAAGGTCTGATTCAAGCGGAAACTCTAGTTCTTCATACCAATACCGCTGCTCTTCTGCGAAAAAGATAAAATATACGCCGCATTTTCGGCATACCCTCTTTGCGTCAAAGTAATGCGTTACATGGATGGTAGCTGGCGTCTGCTTCTCTATATTTGCCGCAATTGCAGTGTTGGGGATACGCGCATAATCAGGCGGTTATGACTCCAGCTCAATTTGCTACACACTGTGTAGCAAATCGCCTGATCTGGGTAAGTCAGGTAAAACTGGTGAAAATTTCGCAAGTTGGCATAGGAAAAGCCCTTGCCAAACTCATTGCTGAGTTCAATTGAAAGGTTTTCTAAAATGCGTTGACCATATTTAGCCTTCTTTTCGCCCTGTTGCTCTTCTTCGACCATGGCGGAATTAACGGCGCTATGGGCTTTGCTTCTGGCTTGTTGCAGAATTTGCTTTATATCGTCATGGAAAGGGCTTAACTCTCGCCCCGCTGTGGACAGTTTTGTTTTTTTGCTCATTACGCCAGTTCCTTGTGTAGCTGCTCTAACAAGTCATCGCCTTTGGCAAAAGATCGGTGCAGCATATCGAGCAATTCGGCACTGCCGGTGCCCTGGCGCAGAATTTTTCTTGCTCATTTAATAATTCATTATTGTTAATACTTTTAAATATTTGTGTCCGAGATAATATCCACAAATAAAACTGTGTCCGAAAAAAGGAGAAATCTCGGACACACAATACAATACGACCTTACTCTTCAAATCTGCCTTTTATCCATGCTGGTTCTTTACGACAATCAAGCACAGCATAAACAATAATATCTTTATTTTCGACCGTTTAGTAGATAGCAAATGGAAACCGCTTGGAAAGCAGGCGATGGTATTTATTAAAAAAGACCGAATGCACCCCATGATAAACAAGCAAAGAAGCAATATCGGAAAACAAGCTATCCAGAAAATAACTTCCTATGCTTTTTTTTGTTGCTCATAAAAATGATAGCCATTTAATAAATCATCATTGGCTATGGGTAATATTCGGATATTCATCCAATTTTATTACGTATGTTTTGTTTGGCTTTCTCCCAGTCCATGGGTGACTGACTACCATTTTTACGCTGTTGTTCTCGTGATGCTAAAACAGCTTCATGCCAATCAGGTGACTCTAATGAGCTGTGTTGACATAAGTCACTCCATAGCGTTTCCATAGCAGACAGTTTTTCTGCGGTTGTCATTTCTTCAGGTGATATTGTGATCATATTAATTTCTCTTCAATGTAAGTTATAAGGTAATTACTTGCCCGCTAACCGAAACAGCCCTCTATGGGGATCTGTGGAGGAAGTGTATGCGGCAGGGAAGCCGCATCCAAGCCTACAAGGATGTATTTACGGCGTCTTCCGGAACAGATCACCCATAGATGGGCGAGCAGTTACTATTTTTTAACAGAAATGGCAGTGATTTTATTGATGCTTTTGTCACAAATATCATCACGAGGCTTTTGATAGCGGTGGATTGCCACTGTTTTTACGAAGACTTCAGGAAAAAACCAATCTGATCAATAATAAATTCAAGCTAAACAACCCGTGTCTATGCAATCGTTAATTAATACATTGTCCAAATATTTATGAGTCATAAAATTATGAACAATGTATTCGGTGAATATGTGGTTCAACCATTACGATTCTGAGTATATTCACCATAGGGGGAATGTACTGAGAAATCGCTGCTAAAGCATCCCCAACTCAAGTTTGGCTACTTCGGACATCATGTCCTGTGACCACGGAGGATCAAATACGACTTCCACATTGACTTCATCGACGCCGGATAATTCAGAGACAACACGTTCTACATCGTGTTGAATGACAGGGCCCATTCCGCAGCCGGGTGCGGTCAGAGTCATTGCGATGTCAACTTTGTGTTGGCCATTGCTGATTGGATCCACTTTACAGAAATAGATTAAGCCTAATTCTACGACATTCACCGGAATTTCCGGATCAAAAACCTGGCGCATGGCTTCCCAGGCGTTGTTTTCTACCGATTCTGCATCAGTGGCGGAAGTGATCGAATCGTTTACTGGCGTTTCTTTGCCAAGGGCGTCGGCATCCGTGCCGTCAATACGTGCCATTTGGCCCGCATCGGAGAATATCGTAAAGCTGTTTCCGCGTGATTGGTACAGGGTTACGATTTGTCCTTTTGTAAAAGTTGTATGCTCGCCGTCCGGTACAGTGATGCCGTTTACATCGCGCAGTAGAACAATGCTTTCTTCTTCATGTTGATTTGTTTGGGTCATTGGTTAAATTCCTCGGCTATAAATGTTTGACCGTTGATGCCCAGGCTTGCTCCGCTGAGCAGATAAATATACAGGTCTTCAAGAGACTGTGCAGTTGCCAGTTGCTCGGGTTCCTCTGCAGGGAAAGCTCGTTTTCGAAGCGGAGAATTGACTCGCCCAGGAATGAGAATGTTAACACGTATTCTTCCCGCCGATTCCAATTCGTCGGCCAGGATGTGAGCAAAACCTTCTATGGCTATTTTTGACACGCCATAAGCGCCCCAGTATGCCTTAGCTCTGCGTGCAGAGGAATCGGATGTAAAAACAACTGAGGCATGTTCGGATTTTCTTAATAAGGGAAGTAATACCCGGGTCAAAATAAAAGGCGTATTGATGTTTACATTTAGAACATTAACCCAATCTGATGTTTCGATGTTATCGACCGGTTCAAGTGGAGTAAAAGCAGATGCATTGTGCAGCAGTCCATCGAGGGCACCAAATTCCTGATCAAGTATATTTGCTAATTCGAAATAATCCTGTTCTTTTGCACCGGCGTGGTCAATGGGGTAGAGGGCGGGCTGTGGGCTACCGGAAACGACTATTTCATCGTAGAGCTGTTCCAGAGCCTGCAAATTTTTGTCGAGGAGAATCACAGTTGCTCCCCCAGCGGCGCATGCTTTTGCAGCGATTTTTCCGAGTCCGCCTGAAGCGCCGGTTATGAGGATATTTTTATCGGCGAGTTGGTGGGTATTGTTGTTTGGATTCATTATTGTTTTTGTGAATTTTTTGCGACCCTTTTATGAGGGTGTAAGCGATAGAAACTTGTGGGTTATCGAAACAAAAATGTTTTGCAGAAGACCTTGCAGGGTAATGCATATGCGTCCAAAACAATTAATGACTGATATTCCATGTATCCAGCTTACTGAGTCGATAGTTTGTTTTTACGCACTGGTTTTTAATGCAGATCATCAATCCAGTAAAGCAATTCACTGGGCGCATTAACAGTTCCACAAGCGTTCCAGTTTTCAGGTTGATCATGTTCGGCTATATATCCATATCCGGCGACCAGTGTACTCATGCCGGCTCGGTTACCCGCTTGAATATCTTTTAATGAATCGCCAATGAAGATGCATTCCATAGGCTTGATTTGCAGTTGTCTACAGGCTGCCAACATGGGTCGCGGATGTGGTTTTTTGTTTGCTGTTGTGTCGCCACATATAATGCAGGAGGCTCGATCAAATAAGTCTAATTGTTTTAGTATGCTTTGTGTGAACCGGGTTCGTTTGTTGGTGACGATTCCCCAGTGTAGATTGCGTGTTTCTATGCGGTTCAATACTTGATCCATGCCTTCGAATAGTGTGGTATGGTTGGCGAGGTTGTCAGTATATATTTCCAGCATTAAAGCTAAAATAGATTCATATTGTGGATGTTCACTTGAACCCAATGCCTGGCGAACCATACCTACTGCGCCTTGAGAAATAAAGGGTGTGATAACAGCGTCTGAGATCCTCTCAAAGCCTTGTTCATTGAGTGCACTGTTGAGTGCGAAACATAGATCGGGAGCGGTATCCAGCAGTGTGCCGTCAAGATCAAACAGCATGCAACTTAGGGAAAGTCCAGGGAGCATTAGCTTTTTAACTGAGGCTTATTAAAAACCGCAATATAATTTACATCAATGTCATCTCCGAGACTGAATTGATTAATGAGCGGGTTATATTTGATACCGGTCATAGCCACAATGTCGAGACCCAGGCTGCGTGCCCATCCCGTAAGTTCAGACGGTTTGATAAAAGTCTTATAATCGTGGGTTCCTTTCGGAATCATGCGCAACAGGTACTCAGCACCAACTATAGCGAGTAAATAAGATTTTACTTTTCTGTTTAAAGTAGAAAAGAAGACTGTTCCGCCGGGACGAACCAGTCGCGCGCACGATTCAATAATCGAGCGTGGTTCAGGCACATGTTCAAGCATTTCCATACAGGTAACGCAGTCGAAACTTTCTGCTTGTTGTTCTGCCAGAGTCTCGGCACTAATTTTTTGGTAGTTTATGCTTAACCCGGATTCCAGGCTATGCAGATCAGCAGTTTCCACCAGGTCTTCACTGAGATCAATGCCAGTGACCTCCGCCCCCAATTTGGCCAGCCCCTCGGTGAGTATTCCACCGCCGCAACCGACGTCGAGAATTTTTTGCTGACTAACAGTTGTATGCTGTTGTATAAATCCGGTTCTCAGCGGATTGACTGCGTGTAAGGTTTTGAATTCACCTTCGGGATCCCACCAACGTTCGGCGAGTGCTCCGAATTTGTTGATTTCGTGGGCATAAACGTTTTCAGATTGAGCCATAAGTCGGTGTCCTAACTTGTTGAAGCGAGCTTTTCTGCCCATTGAACAATAGTGTGTTTTAAAGATTCGCGATCCAGTGTGGTCAGCTTTCTGGATTGTAACAGCCGTCTTCCAGCGACCCAAACATCGGTGACCTGATCGCGGTTTGCTGCGTAGACAATTTGAGAAATTGGATTATATGACGGCAATGTTTCCAGAATATTCAGGTCGATCGCAGTCACATCCGCGGATTTACCTATTTGCAGAGAGCCAATGTTTGCATCCAAACCCAATGCTTTGGCACCCGCCAGAGTTGCCATGCGTAAAGCTGCTGCTGCGGGTACCGCTTTCGCATCGTTTGAGACGCCCTTGGCGAGTAGCGCAGCGGTTCTCATTTCTCCAACCATATCGAGGTTGTTATTGCTTGCCGCGCTATCGGTTCCCAGTGCTACGTTAATATCGTGCTGCAAAAGTTGATGAACGGGGCAAAATCCACTGGCCAGTTTTAAGTTTGATTCCGGGCAATGAACAATATGGGCACCACATTCTGCCACTAATTGAATTTCTTCTTCGTTCAACTGAGTCATATGCACACCAATAAACGACGGTGCGAGTAATCCCAGTTTATGCAATCGCTGTAATGGCCGCATTCCATAATCCTTCAGACTTTGTTCGATTTCGTCACGGGTTTCATGGACATGCATGTGAACAGACAGTTCGAGCTCTTCGGCATAAACTTGAATTTTCTGTAGTGCTGAATCTGAAACAGAATAGGGTGCATGGGGTGCAAACGATGTGGTGACAAGTGATTTACCACGTAATTCATCGTGAAGAGCGACGCCTTTTCGTAAATAGTCGTCACTGGTTTGTGCCCATGCACTGGGGAAATCGATAACGATTAGCCCAATGTTTGCACGAATGCCTGCCAGCAACGCCCGTCGTGAACTAATTTCCGGAAAAAAATACATATCATTAAAGCAGGTGATTCCACCGCGCAGCATTTCAGCAATGGCGAAATCGGTTCCGTCGCGCACAAATGCTTCGCTGATCCATTTTTGTTCAAGAGGCCATATGGTTTCCTGTAACCATTCCATGAGTGGTAGGTCGTCGGCAATGCCGCGCAGCAAAGTCATGGGGGAATGTGTATGGGCATTGACCAGGCCAGGAATCAAGGCATGGTTGATCAGATGTACTACATTTTCTGCGTGATAAGTTTTTTCCGCAGTTTCGTTGGGAAGAATATCGACTATTTTTCCATTGTTAAACGCCAGTGCGTGATTTTCAAGTACTAGCCCATCCGGTTCAACAGGTATAATCCAGCGGGAACAAACCAGCGTATCAATGTTCATGACAAAAATTCAGGTAATTATCTGTATCTAATACGAGAGTGATCGGCAGATAAAAAGCCCTCCGGGGAGGTGCCTTAAAAGAGATGAATAATAATAGATACGCGACTTTATCATGAGGTGTGATCTATGCATAGTAATAATCCGGCCAGCAGTGTTTCCGATTCTGTAAGGGCATTGGTCTGGAATGAAACAGGTCTGGCAATACTTGACCAGCGTTGCCTGCCGGATTCGCTTGAGTACAATACCGTTGATACGGTAGAGGGCGTTGCCGTGGCAATCGAAACCATGCAGGTTCGAGGGGCGCCTGCTATCGGTATTGCAGCGGCGTACGGTGTCGTTTTTGCTGGCCGGCAACGATTTAGGGAAAACACTGTCGATTGGCAGGATGCGATTTTGAAGGATATCGATAGGCTTGCCCGAACCCGCCCTACTGCGGTTAATTTGATCTGGGCTTTAAACGAAATGCGCGTACACATACAAACTATTCGTGATAATCCGGAGCCGGTTCTGCTGGCTGCCGCAAAACAGATTCATGACAGTGACATTAAAGGCAATCGGGAAATCGGTCGATTGGGTGCTGCGTTATTTAATAACTCAGCCGGGGTATTGACCCATTGCAACACGGGTTCCCTGGCAACTGGAGGTTATGGAACAGCATTGGGTGTTGTTCGCAGTGCAGCCAGCCAGGGTTTAAGCAAAGTATTTGCGACTGAAACCCGACCGTGGTTACAGGGTGCTCGTTTGACAGTATGGGAGTTATTCAAGGACGGAATACCAGCAACTTTAATCGCAGATTCGGCAGCGGCCAGTTTGATGGGAACCGGGCAGGTGCAATGGGTAATTGTTGGCGCGGATCGTATTAGCGCTAATGGTGATGTAGCCAATAAGATCGGAACCTATTCTCTTGCCATATTGGCCCGTCATCATGGACTCAGGTTTATGGTTGCTGCACCAACTTCGACAATTGACTGGGAAATAACCAGTGGCGACGATATCCTGATTGAATGCCGTGAACAAAGCGAATTTTTACCCGCTTATTATCAATCGGATGAAAGTTGTATAGATGCCTGGAATCCTGTGTTTGATGTGACACCTGCAAAATTAATTGATGCCATTGTGACAGAAAAGGGTGTTGTGATGGACCCTGGGAAGGGTGGTTTGGAGGCGTTGCGCGCAAAAATAGTCAGCTAGGCTTTGCGACCCACTCACTGTTGTAAAAGCCAGAAAATTATTGCTAGGTAGCTAGATTAAATATCATGATGCACCGTAACAAAATTTTAAACAATAAGAGTAAATTAGCGGCTCTTTTGATTTCGAGTATTTATATAACACTCGTCATAATTTTTAGTGAAGATACTATCTGGAGAGTTTCGTTGATTTTAGTGCTTCCTCTTGCCTGTATCTTTTATAGTGAGAGTATCGGTGGGTATACGGATATCGGAGAATATAACACTTCAAAAGAATCACCGGGTTGTCTGGTCGCGCTTATGGGGTGGATTTTGCTATTTGTTTCTTTGTTTATGCATTATTCCAGGTTTTTTTGATTGGAAACATTGGGTCGAAATCTACTTTTTCAGCGTAGGTTCTTTAACCCATACCTGCATCGAGTTCGATGCGTCGGCGAAATTCGGCAGGTGAAAGAATCGGAAATGGAAGTTGATTGTTCAGAACCAATAAATCTTTATCTCCAAAAACCAGCAGTAAATATCAATTTTAACGGGTGATTGTTTTAAGTTAATGGCTTGCTTAACCCATATGAATTTAATGTCAAATATTGACAGTATTTGTTATCGGGCTTATCGTGCAACTTATTTACCCGATTAGAAAAGTATAGTTATTATGGCCAGTAGTTTAAATATATCCCTCACTGATGAATTGCGTAAGTATGTTGATGAACGAGCCTCAGATACCGATCTCTATGCCACACCCAGCGAATATATTCGAGACCTTATTCGGCATGATATGGAAACTCGCAGTGTAATTACTCATGTTATGGGTGGGTTGAACGATTTGAAAGATGGCAATTTCTCCGAACAATCCATTGTTGATATTGGTCATGAAGTATAAAATTTATGTCCAAAAGCAAGCGCTATACACTGACTACACTTGCGGCAGCGGATTTGCGAATAGCTAAAAAGTGGTCATATTCGCGTTGGGGGAAGACTCTGACGCAACAGTATTTTTCTGATCTTCATAGTGCTGCCGAGTATATTGCTCAACATCATTCTTCGATAGGTGAGCAGGAGGATTTAGCCGGATTAGCCATTCACCCCGTTAGAGAGCATTACATTATTTATGTGCCTGTCGCTGCTGAACATATAGTCATTGTCGCTTTTATACGCCAATCTCGCGATGTTCCTGCTATTTTGCAAAAATCAGCCTACATGATTCGACGTGAAGTCAAAGAGATTCAGAATAAATTAAGAGCAGGAAAGCGTGTAATTAAATAACGTCTGGATATTGGCATTTCTCCAAAACAAATTAAAACGCATGCTGCAATGTCTTTAGCCACTCTTGTCTAAATGCTCAGGGCCGAAGTATTATGTCGTATAGAATTTCATGAAAGCGCAAGGAGAGTAGCTATGGCAGGTTTTAAGCGGACGAGTGGTTGGATTTTATGTAGTTTGATTTGGCTGGCAGGTTGTGCCTCTAATGAAGTTTATCGGCATGATTTTGAAGAGTGTACTGTATCGGATTCAAATAGTTGTGATTCATTTGCTGTACAGCGCTATGGCTCGGGTAGCAATGAAGAATATTTACTGGCGTTCATTGAAATAGATGATCAAGGTCAACTGCGCGACCGGGCGCAGTTCAATATTGTTCTCGACACCCTGTATAAAATGGCAAGCGAGGACAGCCTTCTGATTAATCTTTTTATTCATGGCTGGCATCACAATGCGGCTCCTGGTGACCCTAATATAGAGAGCTTTAAACAGGGGCTGGCACGATTGAGTGGAACTGAGAGTTTCTTAAGCGAAAAGGACTCAAACAGGTTACGACCCAAACGTAAGGTTGTCGGTATTTACCTGGGTTGGCGAGGAGAATCCATTACTGTACCGGGAATTAACAATATAACTTTTTGGGATCGTAAAAATACTGCCCAGGAAGTGGGTCATCTGGGCGTCACAGAAACTTTATTGCGGTTGGAAGAAATCAGTCGAGTCAGAAATTCTCTGCAGCCACCGATAAAAAGCCGACTGATTACCATAGGCCACAGCTTTGGTGGTGCTGCCGTTTTTGCAGCGACCTCACAAATATTGGCGGATCGATTTGTTAATAGTCGTGCCGGTAAGAGTTTTGTTGATGATGCCGATGGTTTTGGAGATTTGGTGGTGCTTCTCAATCCTGCTTTCGAAGCGCTTTTGTACGCACCGCTCTACGATTTGGCACAGTACCGCTGCTCTTATTTCTCTACTCAGAAGCCAAGGTTGGTTATATTAACCTCTGAGACTGATTATGCGACTAAGCTGGCATTTCCTGCTGGGCGTATGTTTACGACATTTTTCGAAACTCATGATGATGTAGAGCGAAACGCTTGTAAGAAGTGGGCACTAACACTCAGAGAAGGCGAAGCAGATCGATCAGCTGTTGGTCATTTCGATGATCTGGTGAGTCACACATTGATGCCAGCAGATGGTGAGACCGGCATCTCTGTTGTTGAGCGAGGAAATGTGACAGATATCTGGAATTCGCTTGATCAGGGTGGTGCGATTAAAGTCGGATCAACAGTGTTAACCCATTTAAACAGAACCCATGTTCTCAATCCGTATATGAACGTTCGGGTTGACACAAAATTGATCGCCGATCACAACGATGTATTCGGTAAAGATGTCTGGGAATTTATTCGAATGTTGATACTCTTATCGACGACTGACGGGTCGGAAACAGATAAACATTGTGATAAACAATACCAGGAATGTAAGGCGCAGCCAGAAATACCGGTAGAAACGGACGGTTCCTGATTAATTCGTGCCGATTGTTATTTGAAAATGGCTGTAGTAGTTTAGTGAGAATATTTCTGAGGACGTGCAAGCGCATCCTCATCACGAAACTCGCTGAGTAGCTACAAATGTTTTTATATACTGCGGAATATTGGCAATACTACCGAGGACTGATATTGGTCACTCAATTCTTATTGTTGCTAATCGCCAGCCTGTTGCTGGTTTGGATTTCTACTCCGGATACAAACCAGCGCCTACCCAATCGAATTCGTTTGTCGCTGGGTTTGCCCTTTGCCTTTTGGTATAGCGATGTCCTTCTATGGCAGGTTTTCTGGCCCTGCTGGATTGGGCTTAATACTCTCGTATTTTTGGTCGATAGCCTGGCCAAATTAGGGATTACTTCCGTATTGATCTGGGATACGACCCAACTATTGGTATTTGTTGTGTTGTATTGGTGGTGTATTTCGGTATGGCGATCTTCAGCAAATACAAGATTAAAGTTGTGGGCATTCCTGGCTCGCCTGATGGTGGTTGTTAGCTTTTTGGAAATTGCGCATCGGGTCTACGTTCGGATAAATTTTCCTAGAGAATTTTTTAATTGTAACGATGGCTTGTTCAATTTTAGAAATTGTTTTTAGGAGCGAGGTTTTAACAATATGCGAAAGATTGACACAGGATAATTGTTTGTCTTCAAGGCGTAGCAACAGGCGCATAGCAGGGCTACGCAACTGTTGCTAAAACGCAGAAGACGGACAATAAGACAAGTCAAGATTCGTATATTATTGAATCCTCGCTCCTTAGTGGTCAATTGGCTTTTTTCTGTGAGTATTAAGCCATCAGAACGTTTCATCTCAAATTATCAATCACTGCAAAAAATTGCATATCAAATATATAAATTTGGTGGATGCGTTTTCGCAAACAAATAGCCGACAATAAATTTATAAGCATTATTGTGTCTATTATGCGAACGGCTCGACGGATCACTTAAGTGCTTAGGGGAAGCGCCCAAACCTCCGAATATTTGCCACAAAAACCATCAATAAATTGATAGAGATCAAAGGTTTTGGCTTTTCTGCTATCTGCTGCCCGGTGGCTGACCTGTAGTTTTCCGGGATATAACTTTCAGCTGCAGAAATTATCGACCTGGCTCGGCCACGTTCTGCTTTTTAATTTTCTATTTCGTCAACAATGACGCTATAAAATTCATTCCTTTTTCCAAGTTCAGCAGACCCCTCGTGTGACAGATGTCCCTGGTCTCTATAAAGGAATGTTGAGCCAATATGTGTTTGACACATCGCAGGGCCACAAATATAGCGATCAAGACGGACGACACGGTAATGCTCCTGAATTATTTCCAGGAAACTATAAACCCTGGCGATGTTTTGAGAAATCTTGTTTTGTTGAAAATTACATTTATCCAAATTCTGTCCCGTGAAGTCCGCGTGAGCCAGGCATCGACCGAGGTCAACGCCATTGCCAGGGGGTGGCGAAAAAACAATAGGGGTGATACCCATAGATTTCAGTTCGCCCAGTGTGCTTAAAAACTCTTTGGCGGCTAAATCAAAATCGGCTTTTACAAGATCGCCTGTACGGAAAAGCAAAGCTTTGTCTGCAGATAAATATCCACTGAATGGTGATGATACTACGGCATATTTAATTGTATTATTAAATTCAAGCCATTCGCGAACTTTCCCTGTGAATTCCAAGCAAGCTTTAGCCTTGCTTACCGGGTACTTTGGTTTGGAAACACGGGCAACATCAAAAAATGGCCCACAGGCGTTTTGTGTCATCTGAATGATTTTTGCATCCGGATTTGATGCGATTATTCCCTGTACCAGGTGCATTGCATAAGAATCCCCCCATACCACTATTTCCGGTGCATTGTCTGTACGACATACAGGCGATAAGGTAAAAGATCCAGTACATATTTCCCCCAATCCATAATTTACTTTCCATTTCTCCTCTAAAGACTGGGTCGTTAATTTGCTATTGTTAGACCGACCAATAAAACCGTCTGTCATGTATCCTGCAATTCCAATCGCCAGGAACATGCTCGATCCCGTTATTGCAAAAATAAGCATTGCTTTTTTATTTGTTTGGCCATTGTTCCTAAATGGCCTCTCAACATATTTCCAACTTAGGTAAGCCAGCAGAAACGAAACGATAGCCAATAGTGCAAACATCAGTTGATCTGGATTTGTAACACTTGTATGCCGCAGAAAAGCAAAAAGAGGTTGATGCCAGAGGTAAGCGCTATAACTGATTAAACCAATTCCGACCAGAATCCTTGTGCCAAGTAACTGACCTATCAGTGTCTGTGGATTTGCAAAAAGGATAATCAATCCTGCACCTATGGTGGGGATTAGTGTATAGAGGCTGGGGAACGGTACAGTCTCGTCAAAGGCATATACCGCATACACAATCATGAGAAGACCCATCAAACTCATCGCATTTCCAACAAATTTATGAGATAAGATTGTACGAACTGCCAGTGTTCGATATATAAAATAGAAGGCGATGCTGGCACCTATGGCAAGCTCCCAAGCTCTCGTCGGCAGCAAAAAGAATGCCGCTGAAGGTCGGTTATAGGCTCCCCATTGTGCGATTGCCAGACTGATGGCGGCAATGAGCAGAAATGAAGCGAGCATCCAGCGTTTATTAAACTGCCATATCAGCGTCAGAAACAAAGGGAATAAGGCATAATATTGCTCTTCTACTGCCAGACTCCAGGTATGTAGCAGGGGTTTCAATTCATTGGCTGTACCCCAATACCCTGTTTCACGCCAAAAAAGTATATTCGAAGCAAACACCGAAGTAGCAGCCAAACTTTGAGAAAAATCCTTCATATCCGATGGCAAAAGCCACAGCCACGCGAAGGGTAGAGAAACCAACATCACTAAAAATAGCGCAGGCAGGATACGTCTGGCTCGTCGTTCGTAGAATTTAGCCAAAGAGAATGTGCCCTGCTCCTTTTCAATAAGAATTATTGTTGTAATCAGATAGCCACTGATGACAAAAAAGACATCGACACCAACAAAACCACCACTGAAATGCTCAAAACCCGCATGGAATAAGATAACGGGAATTACGGCGACAGCTCTTAAACCATCAATTTCGGCGCGATATTTCATGTTTTACCAGGGTGAATCCGTGTGGCTATATGTGCGATTCAATTAGGCGGCACGTAATCTTCCGGGGTTTTGCTCCCATCACCGAACAGAAATTTTTCTCGTTCAGTGACCAGAAATTTTTTCGCGTCTGATTCGAAGGGTGTTAATCGGTGTTCATTTATTAGCATGGTCTGCAGGCTGACCCATTGTTGCCATGCTTGTTTAGATACGCTTTCGTAAATACGCTGCCCTTTTGCTCCTGGGAAAGGTGGTTTATCGAGGCCTTCAGCATCAATATCTAATTTGACGCAATGTACGATTCTAGTCATTATGTTGCCTTTTAGTGTTAGTTTCGAGTGACAGTGGGTATCACAGATTATTTCGAGATTAGTTGCAGTAGTCTTGTTATGGGTGTGGGCAGACCAACAAGTTCAGTTTTTGCGGGGTTTTGCCAAAGGCTTTGGTTATTTTCCGTCACGCTGTCAGAATAACTTTCTACATTTGCCACAACAGGAGAATAATCCAGGTGAAAATGGGAAAAGGTGTGTCGCTTTGTAGCCAACCATTCGTAGTTTGAAATTTTGAATGGTTTACACCATTCATATATTTCCTGTTTGCTTGCAAATTCCGGGGGACACCAAAGGTTGCTCCAAATACCAACAGGTGGACGTTTATTAAGGAAAATATCCCCCTGATTATTTTTCAGAAAAAGCATATAACAGTGTTTGCTTGGCTTATCTTTTTTGGGTCGTGGTGCCGGTATCTTCTCAGTACTATCGTATTTTCTCGCATAGCACTCCAACTGTAGCGGGCAGTTTTTGCAATCTGGCTGTCGCCGTTTGCAGACTGTTGCGCCCAGATCCATAATGCCCTGAGTGTATTCACCAACGTGTAATCTGGGAGTATTTAATTCGCTGAGAGTCCATAGTTTTTGGCTTATGGATGTATTCCCGGGCCAACCGTCTACTCCGTGGAAACGGCTTAATACTCTTTTTACATTACCGTCCAGAATCGCCGCAGGTTTTTCAAATGCGATGCTTAAGATAGCGCCTGCGGTGGAGCGACCAACACCGGGAAGCTCGCATAATGATTCGAGTGTATTCGGAAATGTTCCTGCTGTATGGATTATTACTGCTGCCCGGTGCATATGTCGAGCACGGGCATAGTAACCCAAACCTGACCAGTACCCCAGAACTTTGTCCAGTGTCGCGTTAGCCAGTTCTTGTACATCCGGGAATTCAGCCATAAATCGGTTGAAATACGGGATAACGGTATTCACTTGAGTCTGCTGTAACATAATTTCGGAGACCCATACTCGATAGGGTGAGATTTTATGTTGCCACGGCAGGTCTTTGCGCCCATGTACGCGATGCCAATCCAGAATCCAGGATGCAAAATCAGATTTTCCCATTGAGGATTGAATGGTTCAGGGGTGCACTGAGTTTAAAAAAGCTTGTCTAGAAACTTTGAAGCACCTGGCCCGAACTTTTTATCGATAGATATTATGATTTTCTTTTTGGCTTTGCGTACTTTCGGGTTTTTTAATATTTGTTTGATATCCAGGTGATATTTTAATTGAGAAAGTGTGCCACTAATTCTGATTGGAATATTGGTACCTGCAAGTTCCTTTATTTTTATATCTGTTAATCCATCGGTATTTTCGTTAATTTTGGCATCTAATTTGTAATCGACAACCTCATTTTTTAGATTAATGGTTCCGTGACCTTTGATAGCCAGTGCATCGACTTTTGCTGTGAGTGAATGATTGTGGACAATTCCTTTTTTAATCCTGGATGCGAAAGCTATTTTTGAAAAGTGGGTTGCGTCGTTCGCATCGGCATTTTGGCTTGATTTGGTTTTGAGAATAGATTGGGCCTGCTGTGTGATTTTTACAATATTAATGCCCTGCAGTTGTCCATTAATCAAACTGCCTTTTATATCGCCATTTAACGTGGATTTGATTTCATCGAAGGTGGATCCTCTGCCGATCAGGCGCAAGGTTCCCCGTGCGGTACCGGAAATACGAGATTTTCCGCTATAGTCCTGCAACAATTGTCCCAACTGAATGTTGTTGATGGTTTCGTTCATCGAAATAATGGGTGTTTTGCCGCGAAAGTTAAGCTCCATTGCACCTTTGTATCGACCATCGTAGAATTTTTTAATTCTCTGATTGCTATGGATTACCTGGTTTTTACTTTTAACGATTAGTTGCACACCTTGTGCTTTAAGTCCTTTGGCCCTCACATTACCGATATTAAATATTCCGTGCAGATTAAGATCTCGAATTGCATCCAGAGGAAATGAATCGTTTGGAATTGCATGTGGCTCGCTGCTTAAATGCTTTCTTACTTTGGATATTGGTGCCTGACTGGTCTGCTTATTTGTGTTGGCGGTGGTAGAGTGGGGCTTTTCGTCGGGAATGCCTGTTTCGGGAAAATAGCGATCCATATTAACGCGATTGGCGTTAAAATCCAGGAGAACAGAGCGCTGTTTGTTATGAACAAAAGAAGCTTTGCCTTTTAGGGCAGTATCGTCCAATTGCATCGAAATTTTATTTATTTGAAGGTTGGATTGCCCGGAATTGTATTTAAACTTAAATTTGCCAACTAAGGAGCTTAAAACTTTTGGATCTTTGGTCGGTGGTAAAGGATGTCCCAGTTTTTCCATTAATAGTGTCGGGTTAAACTTAGATATCGTGACGGGTCCACTAACATTTGGATTGTCCAATAAGTTAGTGATCGAAATTTCCGAATGAGCCACGAGGTCGTCGCACCTTAGCTTCAGTTTCAACAAGACCATGGTTTGTTGTTCCATATCCAAAATGACCGCGGTGTCTAATTCGTAGTTAATCGGTTGCTTGGGACTGGAGTGACTAACGAATTCAGAACGTAGTTGAAACCGTTCCATTTTTGAAATATTAAAGCCAGGTTCTACAAACAACCTGCCTTTGATTTTTGCAGTGTTAAGAAAAGATTCCGGGATATTGCCTGCTGCCGCACTGATTGAAAAATCAATTGCTGAATTGAATTTGAATCGATCCATATGGAAATTCAAATGTCTGATATTGTAGTGTTGTTGGCTTGTATGCGAGTGCCATGCGATTTGAGCATCTTCAAGTGCAATACTTGCGATTTTCATAGTCGAGAGCTGAAAAGCCTCGTCTTCTTCTGCTGTAAATTGTGGGTTCGAAATTTCAATCGGAATTTGCTTTTTTGATTGTTCCGAGCCTGGATGTGCAAGATTTTCCCAATTTTTAACGCCTTCAGCATTTGTCGTCAAATTTAACTTTAAACCTTTAAGTTTTGCTTGTTTGACATTGATTTGACCAGAGAGTAGGTCGACCAGTTTGAGTTTGAATATTGCTTGATCAAATTCTACAAATGGTTTTGCTCCAAACCTGGGTGCGTCACTTAAGCTGACATATCCGGTTTCCACGCTTAGCCAGGGGAATACTGACAGTGACAAGTCATCTTTTATCGTCAAGTCCCGACCTGTTTTATCTCTGACAATTTCGGCAATTTCCCCTTTAAAGTCATTCGGATCGAATATGAAGGGTAGAATTGCCAAAATAATGCCTAGGGTCAGAATTATGGCCGCCAGTGTGTAGAGGGCAAATTTAATCAACTTTCTCACTACGATTCTCGTTTATTATTTGGCAATGAACAGCGCTATATCAGTTTACTAAGACCCCATTCTGACATGCTATTGCATGCTTCGCATAGTGATAATCGGCTTTCAAAGTTCGGTAGATGGGAGATGGCCCTGTTTAGAAAGGCCTTGAATGCTTGCCATATGGCCGATAATTAGCCGGTTCACGTCGTTTAGAGTGTCCACAGTCATGTGGGTATTACTTAAAGGCTGTGATGAAACAGTCGAGTTGTCGGGCACTTGAATCGGGATCGTCTGCGCTTGAATAGCCGCCGCGATACCCGGTTCGGAATCTTCTAAAACGACGCACTGTTGAGGCGGTGTTTTTAACAGAGCTGCTGCGCTAAGGAAAATATCGGGTGCGGGTTTTGGTCTGCGTACCTGGTCCCGAGTCAACATATTCGTAAAAGTGTTTGATAGACCTGCGTATTCCAAGCATTTATCTGCATAGTGTTTTTCGCTGTTGGTCGCCAGACAAAAGGGCAGTTGATGATTTTTGAGCGTTTCCAGTAAAGGGATAATTCCCGTTTTGGTTTTTATACCGAATTTATCGACATGGCTTTGCCAATATTTCGCACTTTGGTGTTTAAATTGGGTGAGCGGAAATTTATTGCCGAATTCTTCTAACAACAATGTTTCGATCACATCAAAAGACCGCCCGGCAAAGTTTTTGCAAAAACTTTCTGTTAGCGGATAGCCGAGAGAATGTCCCGCCGCCTGCCAGGCGATTCGATAGGTCGGTTCAGAATCGATGACCAGCCCATCCATGTCCATAATGACCGCAGAAAATTTTGGCAGCTTAGCAAGTTTTAGGCACATGAAAGCAGGAATCAGATGGAAGTCAGGAGCTTGTCTGATCCAGGACAGTCTTATGGGATCGGTCAACTTTAATATATTCGCCGAATGCTTCTCGGCTGGAACCAACCACCAGTCGTTTTTCGCCGAGTTCGGATTCTTCAAGTATACCGCAGGCGTTCAGTAATTCCCCACATTGAGCCTGCCCTGCATAGGTCGGAGTGAAGCTTACCACCGTGGGTATATCTGAGTGATCGAGGTGATAGGTTGCCGGATGATCAAAGGCACAGTCATCGTTAATGACAGTGGCACTTAATTCAATTTGTTCTAACTTCGTATATCGGCGATTTAAGTTTTCGGTACTGACTTCACTGAGACTTAGATCTATTTTGGTTCCCTGAATGATGACCTTGTTGAATTTTCGTTTTTCATGCCACACATATTCTTCAAAGTTCAGGCTACACTCCCGCCGGGTGTATGCATCCTGCCATTGCGAGTCGTTCAATGTTTGCAGGGAGTTTTGCTCGATTAATTGCCGGAGGATTTGTCTGGCAAAATCAAAGTGTTCGCGACCGTATACAATTAAGTCAATGTCGGATTGATCAGTCTGCGCGTTAATCAGGATAGAGCCTGTAATTCCAAGGCGATCCGGAACTAATCCATGTTGGGAAAACAGTGCAATTAATTTTCGCAGTTTTCTATCAATGGGACAGTCGGATGAACTTGAGCAAAGTTCTTGCAGGCGTGTGACCGGTGAGTAGTGTTTATGCACATTCTGTATCGGCACTCCGTGTAACCAGGCATCTCGACGCTTTGAATAAAAGAGGTAATTCGGGAATTGCGATGCCAACAGTCGATTGGCCTGGGTGGTATTCACTTTTTTAAATCCGTTGGCATCTTTAACGTAGCGTAAAAAACAAAGGTGTCGCTGTTTTTCAGGGTCGTCGACGACGACCGCAAAAATAAGGCCTTCGGTGGTCTCTATGAAGTCTTTAGAGCGGATAGCCATGGCTGTGGAATTCAATGTACTATTTTATCAAAGTCAATGTGAGCTATTCGCCACACATTTATAATTTTCCATTGGGCGGACTGTAATAGATTAAAGTATCCTCGATTTTTCTTCCATAGTTTATTATTCGACTGGAAACCTGGAGCCTGGAAAATTTATTAGGGCTATATCCTATAGGATCAGGAGCGAATAAAATGTCGACCCCGATAGAAATAACTGCAACACAAAAGATTCGAGTTTTAGCTATCAGCGCTCTGGTTTTTACGATTATTTTTAAGAGTTGTATAGGTTATCAAGCCCAAATTTGGCTTTGATATTATCGTTGTCATCCTGATATTTGGAAGCACGTATGGTTAAATTATTTCAACGCGAAGGGCAACAGTCGCTTGTAGGACAAACACTTAATAACCAATATATTTTGGCGGAAATAATTGGCAAAGGGGCTTTTGGTGATGTTTATCGCGCCAAGCATTTATTGTTAGACCGCGAAGTCGCGATCAAAGTATTGCAAGCGAAATGGTTGCATCAAAAACATAATCAGGATTTTTTATCGAATTTTGATACTGAAGCGAAGTTGACCAGTCGAGTAAACCATCCAAATGCAGTGACGGTTTACGACTATGGAATTTACGATAAAAAAGTGCTGTATCTGGTGATGGAATTTATCAAAGGGCAGACTTTGTCATCTTGTTTGCGGAACACGCAAACGCCTCTGTCGTTATCGCGCATATATAAAATTGTTAAACAAATTTGCGCTGCTTTATCACAGGCCCATTCGTTGGGGATGGTTCACAGAGATTTGAAACCCGATAATGTGATGTTATCGCCGTCTTCAGAAGGTGAAGACTGGGTGAAAGTGCTGGATTTTGGTATTGCTAAAATGATTGGGCTGGAATCACAGGATGACTCGTTTATTTGCGGTACACCACGATATATGTCGCCGGAACAATGTGCCGGAACAGCCGTAGATGTGCGCAGCGATATATATTCACTGGGTGTGATTTTGTATCAAATGCTCAGCAACAAGTGCCATCCATTCCCCAATATCACTCAACCAAAGATGTTTTTGAAACAGCATATAAGTGGAAACCCGGTATCTTTAATGTGCGCTAATCCGGACAGACGAATATCAATTGAAATCAATCGTGTCGTGATGCGGTGTCTGGAGAAGCGGGCGGGTCATCGCTATGCATCCGTAATCGAACTGTTATCCGATTTGAAAAAAGCATTCTTTGGTGTGCCGGTCGAAATGCAGACAGATGGTGTGACGGTACAGGCCATTTCTATGAACGACATGTTGGATGCGTACGATACTGCGCATATGCAGTTTGAACAGGGAAACTACGCCCGCGCCTTTGAACAGATGCATACCTTAATTGAACAAGGTGTCATCGATCCGCAATTGATATATCTTGCTATTTTGAGTCTGGCTCGAAGCGGTGCTCATGAATTGGCAATGGGGTATTGGCAGCGTTATGAGAAAACATTGCCAGAAACGGAGGCTAATCTGGCACTTAAAGCGCGTTTACTTAAGGATCAATATAAACAGGCCATGCCTTTGAAAGATCACTTGGGTATACAGGCGATGGATGAATATTTAAGAATAGCGCAGTTGACAAAAGGTTATTATCCACTTATTAACGCGGCAACATTGGCCTATTGGCTGGGTGATCGGACACAGGCACAGGATCTGGCCCGACAGGCGCAACGGCAATGCTTTGAATCACTGGATTTGGATTACTGGGGGCTGGTTACGCAAGCAGAAGCGAGTTTATTGGTTGGTGAACTGGTCGAGGCTGAAAAGTTTTTACAGCGGGCCGGTGAATTAACGGATGTCAGTTTCAGCGACTTAAGTACGACCCATCAACAATTAGAATTAATTTGTCAGTCCGGCAATATTGACGAAGCTATTTTACAGGCCATTAAGCCGCCGACTATTGCGCACTATACCGGTCATATGGTGAATGGCGTGGGGAGTTCACCAGGAATTGATCCGGATGATCAGGCCATGTTGCGCGAACAAGCCGAAGTCTTGTTGAAGAAAGAAAATATTGCGATTGCCTATGGGTCTTTAGCCTGTGGAGCCGATATAATTTTCGCCGAGGCTGTACTTGCCAGCAAGGTAGAGTTGCATGTCGTATTACCCTTTAATAAAGAGTTGTTTGTGCGAACGTCGGTGTTGCCGGGAGGAGAACAGTGGGAGAAAAGATTTTGTCGTTTACTGGAAAACGCGTCAACCGTAAAGATTCTGAGTCAGGCTGCTTACACGGTTAAATCACTATTGTTTCATCTTAGTACCGAACATGCGATTGGACTGACCTTGCTGCATGCCGAGCAATTACATACAGAGGTTGTTCAAATTGCCATGTATAACGGCATCGACACCCATAGTGAGGCGGGTACTGCGGCGGATATTAAACGTTGGCAAAAACTGGGTTATCCTTCGCGAATAATTGAAACCCCGGAACCGCGCAGAAAATTAATCCCACCTTCCCGTCAGGAGCCATCTGAGATTCCCCAACAACAACGATACCAAGCCTTTATATTTGCCAAAATTTATCGATACAGCAAAATATCCGACGCGCAATTGCCAGCTTTTACTCAAGTCTGGGTGGAGCGATTTAAACAATATGTGCAGCCGCACATGGAGCATCAGGAATCGATTGAAATCTGGGGTGACAGTGTATTATTGACCATGAATGATGCGCTATCCGCGGCTAAGCTATGCACACAGTTCACCCAATCTTTAGCGTCTGAGAAGACTCAGTCTGACAACGCAATGGGTTTGCAAATATTTATGCATGCAGGTCTGGTATTTCACGAAACACACAGTATCTTTGGCAAGGAACGCTTTTATGGGGAGAATATGTTAAAGACGGAAAAAATGTTTTTGAATATTCCGGTCAATTCGATTTATGTATCCGAGGAATTTGCCGCGCAACTCATCATTAAAGCACCGGGCGATTATCGTTATTGTTATGCGGGACAGCAAATGTTACCCGATGATATTGGCCGGTTTCGGTTGTATAGTATTCATGATGCTTTGGTTTAGGAGCGAGGTTTAATAATATGCGAAAGATTGACGCAGGATAATTGTTTGTCTTCAAGGCGAAGCAACAGGCGCATAGCAGGGCTACGCAACTGTTGCTACAACGCAGAAGACGGACAATAAGACAAGTCAGGATTCGTATATTATTGAATCCTCGCTCCTTAGTACTTCTTCAATTTTTATTGACCGTTATCCCAACCACGATAAAGAAGTTGGAAGTGATTATGTGTGAGGATAGAGTGTTATTGAGGAAGATTTAAAAAAAGCAGTCAATATTGTACTTGACGCCTATGTTCCAGGGGTTATTTTCTGAAATAAGATTATCATATCCATTTTCAATGGAAGTACTTTACATCAGCGTCACTCAATATCAACAGATCGGAGTTGAATATTTCAGGCATGGCCAGATTAAACAACGAAATGAAGAATGCGATCAGGAGTATGGATTTGTTTCCACTTGCTACCGCGTCGAGTTCAGGTATTCCCAATGTCGTACCGATAAAATTTGTGTTCATAGAAAGTGATAGCGAATTATGGTTTGTCGATAATTTCTTTAATAAAACCCTGCAAAATATGAAAAATAATCCTCATGCCGCGCTTTACGTTTATCAGATCCAGGAAGATATTTGTTTTCAGGTAAAAGGGGAACTTACTCTTTACACGTCAGGTAGCAATTACACGCGCATGAGAAAAATGGTTCATGATGTTCGTCCGGGGTTGCCGGCAAAATCTCTGGTTTGCTTGCATATAACAGATATTTATCAATGCCTTCCAGGTAACAATGCGGGAGCTAAGATCGGTTAAAGCTCCCGGAAACACCGGGAGCTTCTTACAGTAGAGAAAACTAAATTTGAGAAGAAAAATTTAGAAAAAACCTGCTGTTGACATTAATTCTTGGTTTTAGCCAGGTATTCTTCCGCTTCGACCTCACTTTTTGCATAGACAAGAAAAGCAACCGGAAAAATAATCATTGCAAAGGTAAATATTTCAGGAAAGAAGGGTAAGACTTCTACGGTGAATTCAATCCACAGTGCTTCTAACATTTTGATGACCTCGATTATTGGTTATGAAATAACATCTTTTACTGGATGTCTATTCTGATAAGGCAACAAGGATGCCAGGTTGAGTAAAATATACTGAGAGCTGCTGGTTATTCAATAAAGCTATTGTAATTAAATATAAAAAACTAGTGGGGTGTTGTATTGATGTGTCGCTTTGAGGTGTTCGTTCCGCAAGACTATTATGCACAACTCCTGAAATTGCAAGTCATGGCGTATAATCCCGCTGTTATTGATAGTCGCTTCAAAGCGAGCAGTGTTGCTAATGTCCGATTCAATGAAACAAATACCCCAAGAAGTAGCCGCAGTTCTGGACGCTTATCCGGATCCTGCAATTATTCTTGGTCTTGATTATCGTATTCTTGCGGCAAACGCAGAATATCATAAGGTTTATGGTGACAGCTCGCCGATTCGTGGCCGCTGTTGTTACGAGGTATCGCACGGCATCAAGGTTCCCTGCGAAAAAGCGGGAGAGTCCTGTCCGATGATGGACGTACTTGACTCATCAGAACCGAAACGCGTGCTCCATGTTCATCGCACGCCAAGGGGAAATGAACATGTTAATGTCGAAGCAAGACCGATATTTAATGAGAAGGGCGAGATTTCCTATCTGCTCGAAATACTGCGGAAAACGCGGGTATCGAGTGCGGTACCCAGCCAACACGGACTGGTAGGCAATTCACCTGGTTTTATCCGCATGCTTGAATTAGTCAAACGGGTTGCTGATAGCAACGCGTCAGTATTATTGCTCGGTGAGTCAGGAACCGGAAAGGAGTTGGTCGCCAAAGCGATTCATGACGAGAGTTGTCGGCATAACAAAGCATTTGTGCCAGTGGATTGTTCCAGCTTGACCGATAGTCTGTTTGAAAGTGAACTCTTCGGCCATGAAAAAGGTGCTTTTACCGGTGCAACGACTCTGAAGATCGGGCTGGTCGAGGCTGCGGAAGGCGGAACCCTTTTTTTGGATGAATTAGGCGATGTTCCGCTGGCATTACAGGTTAAATTACTGCGGTTGTTAGAAAGCAGCAGTTATCGTCGTGTAGGTGATATCGAGGTCAGGCCAGCAGATTTTCGTTTGGTCTGTGCGACTCACCGTAATATTCCACAAATGGTCAAAGAGGGTAAATTTCGTGAAGATCTGTATTACCGGATCAGCGCTTTTCCTATAGAAATTCCTGCGCTGCGTGAGCGGCGGGACGATATCCCATTATTGATCAGTAGTTTGTTGAAAAGGCTCTCGACAAAACCCATCAGTCCCGATATTGATCCAGTCGCTCTGGATTGTTTAATGCACTATGAATTTCCCGGTAATATTCGAGAGCTTAGAAATGTAATTGAACGCGCTCTGCTGTTGGCTGACGGTGAGTTCATTACCTGTAACGAATTACCTCATGATTTGCTGAATTCAGTATCTCAACAATCCAAACCACTGCCTATACAATTCGACGAGATTATCTCATTAGATGAGATGGAGCATCGTTATTTGCTTTCAGCTGATAATCGACATAAAGGAGACAGAAATTCTCTGGCAAAAAAACTGGGAATTAGCGAGAGTACTCTGTATCGAAAATTGAAGGAATTGTATGAAGCGGATTGATTAATGAGAACAAAACGGGGACAATTCGTCCCCGTTTGATGTGCAGATCTGAGTGTTAGCTCAGTCCTGTTCGGGCATATTCTGGACGATCAGTGTGTACGGTTCTCCAAGTGGATATTGGTCGCCCAGTTTCTGAAAATAGACCACTTTGCCATAGGTTTCGTTGATCGCAGGAATCAATTTGGCGGCTTCGTCTCCGGTTAAATCAGGTAGAGTTGCTTTTGCTCTGGGGATTTCTGTTTTGTGATAATGCCAATATTTCTTCTCTTCTTTTGGCAGTGTGTTGTACTGCTTGGTCGTGATGATGTATTCAAATCCCATAGGTTTATCCTGATCCTTCATGCCTCCAGGAAACATCAAACAAAGTAATGTACCATCATCATAGGCTTTACAGTGGTGATGGACGATAATCTGCAATTTTGGATCATGGATGGAATCGGTATCCGGTGTGATATGGCGTATGGCTTGAATATGCAGATCGTTAAATCCTAAGTGATTGGGGTATTCTTTCTGTCTTGGGTTAAATGTTTCGTTGTACGTTTTAGGTGTTTTGGCTGTTTGACTATTTGCCTCTGTATTGCGTGTCGCTGCTGTCGCAGGCCCGATAAAAAAGAGAAATATCAAAGTTATAAATGTTAGAGTTGTTCTTTTTAACATCGAATGCTCCTTGAATTAATGTTGAATTGTAAATCGGGTATTCGGCGAGCAAAACTACGTGGGTTGTGCTTTCAACCGATCCGATGGAGTGTAAATATCTCCTTTCCAGATTCCCATTTGATGCATTTTGATCATCAACAACGGGATAAAAAAACATCTTTTAGCAGACGTTAAGTTGACTAAAGCAACAAGGATGCCAATAAAATAATTGGTAGCTATCAGTTGTCATAAAATCTTTTAACTTATTGGAATAAGGTAGGTATTAAAAAATAGCGTGGTGTTTCCCTGGGGATTGGAATGTGTCCAGATAGTCAGGGTTTTATTCCGGACTCTCAAAACTGCGAGTCTGATTGCCTCTCCCTCCTAAGATTGGCAGTCGATTCAAGAATATCTATTGTGGAAATTTGGGCCGAGCCATAGGGAGGCTTTTAGTTTCCTGAATGTAACTACTCCCCCCTTAATCGAAACACCCATAGAGGGGCGAGCAGTTACTCCTGAATAGTGGCATTGGAAATGTGGCCTAAAACCACGGGTACTAAAAGTGTTCTTATTTCACACTAAAACCGTGAATGGTTGGCAGATTTCGACTTTTTATCGAGGTAGACTAATCACCAATGCAAACAGAATTACCGGATAGTGGATTTGTTTCGACAGGGATGATAGACAGGAAGCACAGAGGGCTTCCGAGAATTTAGATTTTTTGCGATCCTCCTCGCGCTCTTACGCCGTTGGTGGTTCTTTAATAAGGAACCACCCGCGGCGTTTTCTTTATATGTCAGTCTAAAAACAATGTTGCTGGCTCAGCTCGTCGTTTAGGAAGCTGTCCCAAAGAGCGGTTTATGGTGGGCTTAAAATAATTCATCAACCGAGTCATTTGATGATGGAGGTTCATAGCCTTCGTCACCCACCTGAGAGAGTCGAGATACTGCAACCGGAGTGCCTCGACGTTCTTGCAGAGCCATTCTTAGCGCCTGACTATCGAGGTTTAACAGTCCTTGCGGATGCTCGGTTTCAATCATCGACAGCGTATTGTTCAGAGTGTCCAGCTCATTAATTGCATTTTCCTCAAGGGGTGGATGGGCTTCAACGAACAGAGTGTCAGCGAACCATCCAAGCTTGACCGGTTGGTTAACAATCTGTACAGGTGTGCCGACAGAGATATTTGGAAACATAACTTCGATATCTTCCGGATACATACGAATGCAACCATGAGATACGCGCATTCCCACACCATAAGGTTTGTTTGTACTGTGGATAAGGTATCCGGGGATCCCAAGCCGCATGGCATAGCGACCGAGGGGATTATCCGGACCGGCGGGCACGACATCGGGCAATGGGTCGTTTTTTGCTGCGTGTTCGGCTTTTATTGATTCCGGTGGGCGCCATACCGGATCCTTTTTTTTGGCTATAATTTTGGTTTTTCCCAGTGGAGTACGCCAATCCATTCGACCAATACTGATCGGATGGGTGACGACCTGGGTTGCGTTTTTTTTCGTTGAATCAGGAAAATAGTACAGACGCAGCTCGCCAATATTGAGTACCAATCCTTTGCGTTCAACTTTTGGCAGTATGTATCGTTTAGGTAGAAAAACCAGAGTATCCTGGCCAGGTAACCAACGATCCACCTCGGGATTGGCGTTGACGATTTCATTTTGACCCAGATTGAAACGCCTGGCGATATCGAGAAGCGTATCTTCTTGATGGGCTTGTGCGTATTTCAGGCCGCCTACCAGATTAATATCTGCGGGCGGTAGAGTAAAAGTGTCGGCCCGTGTAAGGGTGCAAGCTGATACCAGGGCGGACAGTGCAATAAGTTTTTTTAACATGAGCAGAGTGTCTCGTATCTGAAATATTCCTGTTGATTATGGCTGGCGGTTGTAGGGAAGTAGACAGTTTCCCGGGCGATAAAATATAGGCTACTGTTTTCTATGAGTATCTTCACCACCAAAAAGTTCTAATAGTTTAGGCAGGAATGCCGCAAGTTCCAATGTCATAATGACAAAATGTGTATCGAAAAGTTGGGCCTTATCTTGTGAATCCACTTCGGCTGCCTGATCCTGGATTAATTCCAGAAACTGCAATCGTTTAATTGTGAGATTCTCATCGACAATGAATGACAGGCGGTCATTCCACGTCAGGGCCAGTTTAATGCACTCTTTACCGGCCTCTAAATGAGCCTGGATTTCTTCAGAAAAAAGATCCTGACGTTTGCAGCGAACTATATTGGTTTCTTTATCTGTCGAGCGCAGGTCACACTCATTCTCTAATGATATATCGGCAGGCGTCCTTTGTTCTTCAAGCCAACGGGTGAATACAAGAGCGGGCCGGTCTTTGGTTGACGGTGGTTTGATTTTCAGGGATTCCAGTGTTTTTCTAAGGTAACTTGTGAGTTCATCTGCGCTGTTGGTGGTGCCAGAGTCGACGATGAGCCAATTATTCCGGGTATCGATGTAGGCATAGGTGCGACGTGTAAATGACAGGGCGCGGGGTAACAGGGTATGAATAATATCGTCACGAATATTTTCGCGTTCTTTTTTTCGAATCTTGCGTTGTTCTTTTTTTTCAATTTCGAATGTTTTTTCGGAAACCATATCGTTGATAACTGCTGGAGGTAAAACTTTTTCTTCCTTGCAGACACAGATCATAATGAATCCATTCGCGACATGGATGAGAGAATTCCCATTTGGATGAATGGGTGCGACCCACCCTAGGGTGAACTGTTCCAGGCTGCCGCATGGTCGAAATTCGCGCCTTTTTAAGGATTCCTCGAATTGCGTTTCAGTCAGCGAAAAAGGTTCGAGCAGGCGATAACAGGAAAGATTTTTAAACCACATGATGCTTCAAAGACAAAACACCAAATTATCATGGTTCACGTGCTGAATGTCACTAGGGAGAGGCAATATTTCGGATAATTAATTGCTTTCCCCGTTGGGTCAGTTCCAGGTGTTTAAGGAAATTCATTCCGAGTAAAATTTCTTCACCGTCCATATAAGGGTTAATACCCGCTCGTAGTTGATGCAGGGTGATCGGCCCAATGGATACGCTATCCAGTACAGTGTTGTACACAGTAATGGTGCCATTCGCAGTGGATACCTGTATTGGGGTGCCAGCGGACAGTCCAATCCGTTGGGCAATATTTTGTGGAATACTAATCGTAGTGGCGCCTGTATCAAGCAGAAACGTAACTTTCTGGCCGTTTATCCGTCCGCTGGTGACGTAGTGGCCATATCGATTCCGCAATAAAGTTATTTCTTCATTCGAATCTTGAGCAATATGAATGTCACTGTTGGGATTGTATTGCTGCTCAAGATAGTTATTGAAAAATACAGTCAGCAGTAATAAAAACAGGATCCATGCGGCATAGACCATCCAGTTTCCGATTCGTACGGAGGCTTGGTTTTGTGAATTTGACATACGCTAGTTATAGCATAGATGCTTTGCCGCACTTCTATCTGTTTTGTATTTTTATCACAAGTCATTGATTGTTCGACGCGTGTTGAGTTATACGTATTCGATGAATTGCAGAAATCGGGCAGAAAAATCTGAATACCTGGTTATTTGTACCATTATCGAAAACTTGATTTAAGTCTTTAAATCGTTATTTTTGATCAAATGTACTGGTTAATTTGCAGCATAAGATCATTAATCCAGGTACTTGACACAGCTAGGCTTGTAGGGTGCAATAGAAATCGAATACTCGTTGGATTTCCTATCCGATATTGTTGAACTAATAAAGGGGATAGCGCGTTATGATAGCTGTAGTATATCTAGCCATTTTTATGGCATCTTTGACCCTTGTTTTTTTTGATAGGGATTTTGAAAAAGTTGAAACACCGTGCATTATTTGTATGCCACGATCTTTAGTGATGGTGTCTTTGGGGTGTTTATTTCTTGGAGCGGAATTATTCTCATTGTTTGCGACGCATCGAGTCTGGGTCATTAGTGGTGTAATGACGCTGGCCATGTCAGGATTTTTATTTGCCATTTTTTGTGCTTGGGAACGTAAGAAAACGATTCTGGCAGCGCTGCAAATGGTTTATGTCGCAGTGATCACTGTGCACTTTTATTCGTGGTGGTGAGGGCTTTGATTTCTTAGTGTAATATATTGATTAATATTAAGTTATATTGATGAGTTATATGTATTGCACAAACCCGCATGCCGATGATTGATCCCGTATAGAGTAATAATTGAGTTAGTTACATGAAAATCAAAATAAATACATTTGCAGCGTCTGGTTTTATGCTGCTTACGATATGTTTGCTCTGTCCGATTCAGGTTTATGCAGCCGCAGGTGAGGATGAGTTACGTATCCATACCGGAGATCCGAAGAAGAATGGGGAATCTATTGTATCTGTCTCCTCTCGATGGAAAACTGATGCAGGTCTGATTACTGGCTCGACGAGCTTGATTATTATTAACGGTTCTGACCGTAGCAATCCGGACAATGGGTTGTCTATAGCGCAAAAAACATCAAAGGCTATGGAGGTCAGTATGATTGACCATCACCCTAAAATGCGAGGACTGGATATTAGTGTCAGTGAGAAAGCGGATGATCCGCAGATTGTGGTGAAAAATAATGACGGTCATGTTTTTACTCAACTTACATTCAGAGATTACAGCAATCAGCAATTTAGTGCAGAATTGGGCGGTCAATCATTCAGTAGTAAAGGTGTACATGTTTCGATCGATTTGGTTGATGCATCCGAGGTGGATTATGTCGATGCATTTAATCCTCAGAAAAATGTAAAAAAATCGTTTAGGGCCGCAGGCGGTGGAATCGAAATTCGTGCGGGCGTTGGTAAAAAGCTGGAGGCTATTAAAACATCAAATCGTACTTTGGCCGAGATCGAGCAGGCGATAGCGACTAAACTGGGCGGGCGATTTAGTAAATCCCCGTTGTATGCTGATGAAAAAGAACGTGACAAACGAAATATAAAAGCTTTTGATGGTGGCGAAGCGCAATTCGCCAGTTTGACCGATAAGATATTTACGATTGCGGTTAATGATCCAAGTCTGGGTGTGATTACACGATATCGTTTTGCCAATGCGGTAACTTCTTCTGGCGGGAGTACAGGGTCGAATTTTCCTTTGATTGTGATATTGGTTCTTTTGGCGGCGGGTGGTTTTTATATGTATAGCCGCAATTCGGGCGAAGCGGATTCCTAGAACGGTTTCTTTTTCTGACACAGAATTTACAGGAGAGAAAATATGGATCAGCCTTCAACTTGGGAAGCTGTCATGTACGGGGTATTGGCACTACTGGTGATTTTATGGTTTAGGCCGGGCATCAAGGCCTCGATGGCCAGAAGTCAGCAGGCGGAGAAAGACTGGCCGGCAGTGTTGGTGCCTATCGCGCTGGTTGTTCTGTTTGTTGTTTTTCTGGTGGCAATGGTTTAGTCGCTGTTGAAATATTAGCGGATAGTTTCGGTAGGAAAATGAGGGTAGAGCACATTGGGCTCTGTTTTTAATGATGAATTACGTTCTGTAATTCGTTTCTGCGTATACTCTGGCAGTTGTTTCTGGGTATTGCCCTTCGTCACAGGTTTTCGGATGGATTTTTAGTTTGGAAGAAAAAAATGACAACACGGTTTTTCGCGGCAAAGTATATTGCTGCACGGCCATACTATGGCTGGATGCGAAGTGTTTGATCTGAGTTGTTCACGTGACTGATTCTTTATACTCCGAAGTCCCGGAAGAGCCGAGTAAGACTCAGAAAAAGAAAGATAGTCTGGAAATGCAGCGATTAGGTGCAGATTTGAGTCGACTTTCAGGTAAAGAACTGGATCGCCTGGATTTGTCTGCTGAACTTAGATCTTCAGTGGATGTGGCACAATCTATAAAGCATCGGACGGCGCTTAAAAGACAACATAAATATATTGGTCGTCTGTTAAGGCAGGTTGATACTGAATTTATACGTTCAGAGTTGCAGAAATTACAAAGTCAGGGTAGGGATGCCACCAAGCTTCATCATCGCCTGGAAAGCTGGCGGGATAGATTGCTCGCAGAAGGGGACGCGGCGATCGGTGACCTTCTTGTTGTGGCACCTGATGTGGATCGGCAATATCTAAGGCAATTGTTGCGCAAGGGGCAATCAGAGGCAAAACTTGGCAAAGCTCCGCGCTCTGCACGATTATTATACAAATATCTGCGTGAAGTCTTTAGCTGAATTCATTTTCGGTAGATCGTCTCCTGATACAAGGTTCTGAGGGGTTGGGATTTTAAGTCCCGGTGTTTTGTAACGTGTAATAGAGGTTATGATTGAGCGGTGTCCCGCTGTCCGAAGGGAATTCGCAACAATCCGGGGTATTTTTTGTTGGACAGTCGGTTAGTGTTTCGCTTGCAATCCGGCAGGGTGGGCATGTTCGTCCCAGTCGGAAAACGGGAACGGCATTTGTTCTGTATTGTAGGTCAGAAATAACAAAATATTGTATACATAAACCGCAAGTTTATGACTGAAGTTAAGCACATTTATGTTTTCAGATCCAGTGAACAAATTTGAGGCAACTTGCAACAGTACAACGGCCCACAATGCGAGCCGGACAAAGCCAAGAATCACAGCAAATACCAGCATAAAAAATATTCTACGCCAGGTTCCGGTTCTCTTGAGATTTTCGTTAATATTTTGATCCAAAAGAGTTAGCCTCTCAGCATCAATTCCCGTAAATCCAGGGTTGCAGCATTCGCGCGTGCAATGTGGTTTGCCATAGTGAGTGAATAGTTTGCAAACAAACCAAAGCCGTCACCATTGAGAATGACAGGGCTTAATATAGCAACTTGTGCGTCTTCCAGTTCATGGATAATTTGCCGCAAAGTTGCTTTGGCTCCTTTACCACGTAAAGTTGTATCAAAATCGGCTTCAATTGATTTAAATAAATGCAATAATGCCCAGGTAGCACCACGCGCCTCCCAGAATACGTCGTCTACTTCCATCCAGGGGGTTTTGGTGACAGAAACTTTATTACTGGCCAGATCATACGATTGTTTCGATACGGAGCTTGCACTCAGTCGATACGAATAGTCGCCCAGGCGTTTAAGTATGACCTGAAGGTATTGATCCAGATTATCCGCGCGGGAAAAGAAGTGCGCGTTGTGTGCGTCAGGATTATTTAGATCCCTCAAATACAAAAGTAGATTATCGGTTCCCTTTTTATATTCGTCTTCTGTAGAGGGTAAAGCCCATGATGTGTGATTGTAATAGAAGAACGGCTCCGCTTGTGAAAGTTGGGCGTTTTCTTTCGATTGCGATTGCGAACGGGCAAAATGGTTTCTCAGTGCTGAAGCACCGTCGCGCAGCATAACCAGTGCACCAAATTCCCAGGCGGGCATATTATCGATTATTCCGCCTGGAAATATATCATTGGAAAGAAAACCACCGTTTTTTTCAAGCAGTGTTTCTGAAATATGCGCCAGCGTATTGGCAAATACATATCCGGTGGCAAGTTTTTCCGCGTTAGTCTTATCGGCACGTTTTAGGGAAAATTCGACAACGTCAAACTCAGCAGGTTCAATACTCCAATAGACTGTTATCCCATAGACAATGAGCGCGACAGTAAGGATAGAAATACCTAATTTCCATAAGATTGGATATTTTTTGATAGATGAGATTTTCTCGGTTTTTTTCTGCGAAACTGAATTTTGCCAGCCTGCCTTTTTGTCAGCCGAAGCCATGTTTGAGCCCTTAAATTGAATGTGCTTTGGTAATGCATCAGAATAACCTTAAACCCAGAGGTTGACAATAGCTATGTGAATTCTGTGATGATACATTCATTTTGGGATAGAACGAATTAGAAACTGGCTTTATTAACACGTATGCTTACTGTTATTATTACTGTCTTCGCGTATCTATACCTTAATAGTTTAACAGAGATCACGACGATTCAATTACTCGAACAATGAGGGACAATATTTCATGAATGTAGGAATAATAAAATCGTTGATATTATTTGCACTATTGATGCCTGGAATTCTACGAGCGGTGACTGTTGAGGATTTTAAAGTAAATAATACTTTAAATCTGCTTAATTTATGCACTGTAGATGAGGCCGATCCTGTATATCCCAAGGCGATTCATTTTTGCCACGGGTATTTGGTCGGTGCATACCATTATTTTGAAGCTGTCAACAATGGGCCGGATGTTCCCCCGCTGGTTTGTCTTCCGCAAGATCCTCCGTCACGAAATGAATCCATAGATCTGTTTATCGCATGGGTTCAAAAACATCCTGAATATCATCAGGAGAGTGCCGTGGAAACAGAATTCAGGTTTTTGATTCACCAATGGCCGTGTAAAAATGAAATGGAAACAGAGGGAAACTCATGAAGCGATCTATTTTTCTTTTAGTTTTTTGCATTGGCTTGAGTGGATGTACGGGCCTTTCCCAGACTCAACAGCGTAGTTTAACGGGTGGCGCAGGTGGAGCTGCAACCGGAGCAGTCATTGGTGCGATAGCCGGTAATGCCGCAATGGGGGCTGCGATTGGGGGGGCGGTTGGAGTCGCTGGGGGGTATCTTTATGGTAAGCATAAAGAGTCCGAGCAACGAGCCTATCAGCAAGGTCGCCGGGATGAGGCCCAATACGGTCGCTGATCCCGAACGGATTATTGACTTTTACGCAGTTATAAAAAAATCAAGTATCAGCTCGGCAAGTGTTGTGTTTAGGAGCGAGGTTTTAATAATATGCGAAAGATTGACGCAGGGTTATTGTTTGTCTTCAAGGCATAGCAACAGGCGCATAGCAGGGCTACGCAACTGTTGCTACAACGCAGAAGATGGACAATAAGACAAGTCAAGATTTGTATATTATTGAATCCTCGCTCCTTAGGGCGCAAGCAAATGATTATTCGGTACGCGAATCATCCGTGTAAGTTCCGCTGCAACGTTGCTGTTGCAGAACCCAAAGAGTCAACACCTTAGTCCCTGTTAAGAAATTACGCTGAATAGTTTCAGAATCAGGGAAATAGATCAATAAGGCACCGATGAAATTTGCAGTTCAAGTCAATTCCAGTCCATACAATGGTCAGGGAACGCGAACAGCCTACCAGTTTGCCCTGGCGGCGATTGATCAGGGTCATCAAATATTCCGGGTATTTTTCTATTTCGACGGAATCTATAATGCGATCGGTCACGCTGTCGTTCCGGACGATGAGTCCGATTTTGTGACCTTGTGGGGGAACCTGGCCAGGGATCACAATGTTGATCTTGTTGTGTGTGTGTCTGCTGCGCAGCGTCGCGGATTGCTTGAGGCGGATATAGCGATACGGCAAGGTCTCAAGACCAGTCTGGCGGCTGGTTTCAGAATATCAGGGTTGGGCCAATGGGTTGAGGCGGGTATCGAAGCAGATCGATTATTGGTATTTGGTGGTTAATTTGAAAAAGCGCTTTTTGTTTGTTTTTTCATGTGCGCCGCATGCCAGTCTCCGAATACAGGAACACATGGATATGTTGCTCACCGCAGCGGCCTTTGAACAAAGTGTCGGTGTATTGTTTATTGACGATGGAGTTATGCTGTTAACAGCCAAGCAAAACCCGGAAGTGATTGGGTGCAGGGATATTGCCGCAATTTTGAATTCCCTGCCGATCTACGATGTAGAGGATCTTTATGTTGAAGAGGAATCGTTTGGTGAACGTGGCCTGCAATTAGACGCGGTACAAATTCCTGTAAGCAACGTGAGTCGTTCCAATTTAGGGCCTCTGTTAGGGAGTTATGACCTGGTCGTGAATTGTTGAAATTGAGGTTCACCGTTTTTTGGTCGGTTTTAAGGCGTTTTGCATGCTACATCTTGTAAACTATTCAACTAGCGGATCAGAATCGTTTAGACGATGTTTATCCCGAGTTGCGCAGGGCGATTCCCTGTTGCTGATTGAGAATGGCGTTTGTCTGGCGATTAAAGGAGCTGAGACAGCGCCGGAGCTTGAGCAAGCGCTGACAAATATATCTGTTTTTGCATTGGGCCTTGATCTTGAAGCAAGAGGCTTTACGTCTCAGCAGCTATTGGTGGGTGTCGAAATTATCAGTTACTCAGGCTTTGTGCGTCTTGCTGCAGATAATAGTCCTATTCAATCCTGGTTTATATGAAAACAGATACTTGTTTATGCCGCCTTTTTATATTTATTCAGCCTGGTTAATTTCAAGCAAGTTGTGTTTCAGTAATTGGTTTCATTTGAAACCATACATTCAAATAGCGGTGTTATATTCAGGCTGGTACCGCTTTCAAAAGACAGTGCCAAATGAATAGCGGGGTCTTATTTGTTACCGAAGACCATTCCAGGAAAAATACAGGAATTACTGCTGTCGTAAACTTTTTGTCGGCGATCTGTCAAACATCGGCTTCCGATCAATCCGCAATAATCATTGTTGCTGTTGGAGCAGGCAGCATAGCGCCAGCCGATGGTATCGAGCTGATTGAGGTACCTGCTGACTTATGTGGATTTAACTGGGGTTGGTCTGCAAAATTTAAAAAGGTGATCAAACAGTCAATTAAAAACCATAAAATCGGCGTCTTACACTTACACGGCTTGTGGAAAGCGGCTCCCTGGGTGGCGCAAAAAGTGGCGCATTCTTTGGGTGTTTCGACCATTCTTAGTGTGCATGGCATGGTTGAACCGTGGGCGTGGTACGGGCAGGGAAAACTACGGACTTTAAAAAAGAATTTATATTGGCATTTGCTGGCAAAACCTGTATTTTCCAGGGTATCGGTATTGCATGCGATTACTCCTCTGGAGCAACGACATCTCAGTGATCTTTTGCCGGATAAACGAATCGAGTTGATACCGAATGCGATTGATCTTTCGGAAATAGACAGTCAATTGTCGTTTTCTGATCGGGTTCTGCAGAAGAGAATATTGTATGTAGGGCGAATCCATCCGAAAAAGGGAGTTGATTTGTTAATTTCCGCCTTTATTTCTGCCAATTTAGGTAGCCAATGGCGGTTGCTAATCGCAGGTCCTGAGGAAGATCAGAACTATTTGCAGTTGTTAAAAGCTGATGCGAAAAAATCTGAACTCTGTGACCAAATCGAATTTTCCGGGCCGATTTACGAAGTAGAAAAATACACCTGCATGATGAATTCCTGGGTCGTCGTGGCTCCATCCTATTCAGAGGTTGTAGGAATGGTTAATTTGGAATCTGCGGGCTGTTATACGCCAACACTGACATCACCACAAACCGGTTTACTGAATTGGGAAGAGGGCGGAGGAATATTGGTGGAACCTGATCGACGACTGTTGAGCGATGCATTAAAAACGGTTGCTCAATGGAGTGTTCCGGAACGAATTCAGCGTGGTACCAGAAGTCGTAAGTTCGTTGAACAGCTTTACTCGTTAACGTCAGTACGGGCAAAATGGATGAGTCTTTATGAGGAATTGGCGAAAATGACAAAATTGCCAGAATAAGGGTGGTGGTGATCGGTTGTGGAACATCGATAAATTAAGCGTTGTAAACTGAATATACGGTAATCCTTTAGCGTACAATATAGAAAGGATGCGGCTTATGAATATTTAGGGCTGTACAACAGGATTGGTTTAACGCGTTCCATATGGCTACTTACCAGTATTTTGTACGCGAAACAGATTGAGTTGGAAAAAACCAGCTAAGAAAAAATTAGACAATACCTATGCGCCTGGATCGTTACGATAAATTCAACTTTGACCGCGGAGCGGGATCCTTTAAGGAGGCGAGTTGGTTGTTGTGCGAGTGGTTATTTCTTAGTTCATGGTTTCCGGGGACTAAGATCAGAGTTTTCTTGCTGCGTCGATTCGGTGCACAGATTGGCACCGGCGTAGTGATTAATCCCGGTGTTCGAATCAAATTTCCCTGGCGTCTTAAAATTGGCAACCATTCCTGGATCGGGCGAAATGTCTGGCTGGATAATCTTGCCGAGGTCAATATTGGCAATCATTGTTGTATTTCCCAGGATGTCTATTTTTGTACAGGAAATCACGACTGGACAAAAGAGTCGTTTGATTTACTGACCAAACCCATCTCGATTGAAAACAGCGTCTGGATTTGCGCCAGAGCGACGATTGGCCCTGGAGTGCGCGTTGGTGAAGGCGCTGTGTTAAGTTTGGGAAGTGTTGCAAACTGGAATTTGGATGCTGGGTGGATATATCAAGGTGTTCCGGCTGCACCCGTTCGGGAGCGTTATGATGATGAATCTATAAATCAGGATTTTACTGTATAGCGAGTACTTTTGAGGTCTTTGTAAAGAGGTGAAAATCCGTCTCAAGGGATTTGGGGCCGTGAGAGCGATATGCGAAGCTGTGGTTTGATGGGTTATTGTGTTGCCAGACTTGAATGATGATGAAGTAGTTATTCAGTGACTATTAAACACTATCTGAGTAGATGCATGAAAATTTCGGTTATTACCGTTTCTTATAACGCTGAACAGACAATTGAAGCAACGCTTCGGTCTGTTGTTAATCAAGAATATTCGAATGTTGAACATATCTTAGTGGATGGTGCTTCCAGTGATCGGACTATCGACAGAATAGAACAATATAAAAGGTTAAATTTCCGGTGGATATCAGAGCCTGATGACGGTATATACCATGCCATGAATAAGGGGCTGGCAATGGCGACGGGTGATGTGATCGGGTTCCTTAATGCAGATGATGTTTTTGCTGATTCTGAAGTATTGGCTACGGTTGCGGGAGTTTTTGGCAATTCCGGCGTGGATGCCTGTTACGCTGATCTGGTCTATGTACGGAAGGACAATCCGCACAAAGTGGTGCGGTATTTTAGCTCTGGATCGTTTTCACCGGCTCGACTGGCTTTTGGGCAGATGCCTGCACATCCTACGTTTTATCTCAGGCGGGAATACTTTGCGAAGTATGGGGGGTTTAAAACCGATTATGATATTGCAGCGGACTACGAATTAGTTACTCGCATGTTCACAAAATTCGCCATAAACGCCGTATATGTTCCACAGGTTTGGGTGAAAATGAATATGGGAGGAGTGAGTACGCGGAGTTGGAGAAGTAACATCATATTGAATAGAGAGATTTTGAGGGCCTGCAGAGAAAACTTTGTTTCTACCAATATGTTTAAAATTTATTCCAAATATCCGGTGAAATTGTTGCAGATGATAAGACGGCCATTATGAAAATATTGGTTACTGGCGCATCCGGATTTGTGGGCCGATCATTGTGTTCCTTGCTAACATCTACTGGCTATCAGGTGATCGCTGCGCTTCGTAGTTTTCAGCATGGTTTGCTTGTGCGATGGGATACAGTTCTCGTTGGTGAAATTAACGAGTCTACTGATTGGTCATCAGCGCTGCGAGGGGTTGATGTAGTTATACATTTAGCGGCTCGCGTACATGTCATGCGGGAGACTTCGAGCGACGCATTAGGTGATTTTAGGCGTGTCAATGTTGAGGGTACGAAATGTCTGGCGCAACAAGCTGCATTGAACGGTGTGCAACATTTTGTGTTTCTTAGCAGTATAAAAGTTAACGGTGAAAAAACGATGGGTCGACCTTTTTCTGCGGATGACGAGGTTGATCCACACGGACCCTACGCGAAATCAAAACATGAGGCTGAGCAGAGCCTGTTAGCGCTTTCATTGCAGACCGCTATGCCAGTCACTATCGTGCGGTCGCCATTGGTTTATGGGCCAGAGGTTGGTGGCAATTTTTTGCGCTTACTGAAACTAATTGATTCGCGTTGTCCGTTGCCGTTTGGTCGAATTAATAACCGCAGGAGTCTGGTGGGAGTAGGCAATCTTTGTCATCTGCTTGCCCATTGTGTATTACAGAAACCAACTGAGAGCAAGGTATATTTGGTGTCGGATGGAGAAGATCTTTCAACTAAAGCTTTGATTTTAAGAATAGCGGGACTAATGAATAAATCATCCATTCTATTACCAATTCCTGATAAATACTTGTATTCAGTTGCGCGTTTTTTGCAAAGAACTCCAGAATTGGATCGGTTGTGTGGCAGTTTGCAGGTGGGTATCGAAAAGACCCGGCAATGTTTGAATTGGAACCCGCCTTACTCGGCAGACGAAAATCTTTACAGGACTGTGAAATGGTATCAATCCAGGTAATACTATTCAGAAGACAGGCGGGGTGTTTACTGCTTTGGAAACCAGAGGGTTTGCTTCGATGGATTAGCGATTGTTCTGATAAACTTAGTCTCCGATGGTAATTCAATGATGAATCTGGGTCATGTATTTATACTGTTTCTCGTGGCCACCGGACTGGCGTGGGGGTTAACCTATGCAATTCGAAGATATGCGCTGTCCAGAGCGGTTATTGATTTTCCGAATGATCGTAGTTCGCATACCGTTCCAACGCCAACCGGCGGTGGAATGGCATTCGTCATACTGTTTTTTGGTGCGCTGCTTTGTTTATATCTCTCTGGACAACTAAGGTTTCAGGATTTTATGGCAATGATTGGAAGCGGGGTATTGGTTTCCGCGGTTAGCTTTTGGGATGATCATCGTCCTGTTTCCCCACGGTGGCGAATCTGTATACATTTTTTTGCTGCCTTCTGGGCATTGTTCTGGATGGGGGAGATTCCGGTATTAGCGATTGCTGGATACCGGCTGGAAGGGGCTGTGATGAATTACCTGTTGATGGTTATTGGTCTTGTATGGATATTGAATTTATTTAATTTTATGGATGGAATTGATGGCATAGCGGGGTCGGAAGCTATGTTTATTGCACTCGCGGCGAGTCTTTTATCTGTGCTTTTTTCAAATTCACCAGATTCTTATACAGAAATACTTCCATTGCTGATTATTGCATCCGGGTGTTTTGGGTTTTTAATCTGGAATTGGCCTCCGGCAGCAATTTTTATGGGTGATGTGGGCAGTGGGTTTCTGGGTTTTATGCTTGGATTGATTGCTTTAATTAGCATTCAAAAAGATCTGCTGCCTTTAAGTGTCTGGATAATTTTGGGTAGTGTGTTTTTTGTGGATGCAACGGTAACACTGCTGCGTCGAATTGTGCGTGGTGAAGTATGGTATCAGGCGCATAGAAGTCATGCGTACCAGCATGCCAGCATTGCCATTAAGAGTCATTCACCGGTGACTGTTGGGGTTTGCCTGATTAATTGTTGTTGGTTGTTACCATTGGCTATTGCAGCACTTTACTGGCCGGCATTGGAATGGATATTTCTACTTATCGCGCTGGGGTCTATGTTATTTTTGGCATATAGGTTTGATGCGGGTATTGTACCTACGATAAATGGAAACTAATTTCCTGGTATATGATGAGTGTTGGATAGTTGATTCATGACATCCGAGAAATGTGATGGCAAAAAAGTTTAATTTCAGATCCTCAAACGCTGTTTTCCTTCATGACATGGCAATGATTCCGGTTGCCTGGTTGGGTAGTTATTGGTTTCGCTATAATCTTGAGTCCATTCCTGTTGAAAATCTGAATACAGCGCTGTATTACCTTGTTTTTGTCATCATCGTGCAAACTATTGTTTTTCGTGTGTTTGGACTGTATCGGGGAGTTTGGCGTTTTGCATCGATTCCTGATCTGGTTAGAATCGTCAAGGCAGTGGCTGCCGGTGTTGTGATCGTTGGTATGAGTCTGTTTCTATATTCGCGTCTTGAAGGTGTGCCGCGTTCGGTGTTACCGCTATATGGCGCGATGCTTGTTTTATTCTTATGTACGCCTCGTTTTGTGTATCGTTTTTGGAAGGATACTCGTCAATATGAACGTATTGGGTCGCGTGCACTCATTATCGGCGCAGGAATGGCCGGGGAAATGTTGGTTCGGGATTTAATGCGGGAGGCGGAATCTCAATTTGTTCCTGTTGGGTTCGTCGATGATGATATAAAAAAAAGGCGGCGGGAAATTCATGGTATTCGGGTGTTGGGTAACTGCAAAAAAATACCCAGATTGATCGATCGGTTGGAAATTGATGTTGTGTTAATTGCTGTGCCCTCAGCGACTGATTTGCAGATGCGGACGATTGTGGATCTTTGCGAGTCATGTGAAATCGCATTTTTGACCTTGCCTTCGGTTAAAGAGGTTTTGTCCGGACGTGTGACCCACAAAGAGCTTCGTGATGTTTCAATAGAAGATCTATTAGGGCGTGCATCGGTAAATCTGGATTGGAAAAACATACGTCATCGTATGGAAAATAAAACGATTCTTGTGACCGGAGGCGGTGGTTCGATTGGTTCGGAGTTGTGCAGCCAGATTGGTCAGTTACCTGTTGGCAGGCTGGTCGTTTTCGAGAAAAGTGAATTTAATCTGTATCGCATAGAATCAGAGTTGCAGCAGCGTTATCCGGCATTGAATCTTATTGCAGTGTTAGGTGATGTCACCGATCAGGCAGCGGTTAATTATGTCTTTAGAAAGTATTCGCCGCATATGGTATTTCATGTGGCTGCCTATAAACATGTACCGTTGCTGCAGGCCCAGGTTCGGGAAGCTGTAAACAATAATGTTCTGGGTACAAAAACTGTTGCTGAGGCAGCGATTTTTCAGAATGTCAGGGAATTTATATATATTTCCACTGATAAGGCAGTTAATCCAAGTAATGTTATGGGTGCCAGCAAACGAGCTGCCGAGATCCTGTGTCAGTCTTTTAACGGCCAGGATAGTACCCGATTTATAACTGTACGCTTCGGAAACGTTCTCGATTCTGCGGGTAGTGTGGTGCCGTTATTTCGTCGGCAAATTCAGAACGGTGGGCCGGTTACGGTAACCGACCCTGAAATTTCTCGGTTTTTTATGACCATACCGGAGGCTTGTCAATTAATTGTGGAAGCAGCTGCGGTCGGTGAGGGCGGGGAAATCTTTGTATTGGATATGGGGGATCCGATTAAAATCCGATATTTAGCCGAGCAGATGATTCGTTTGAGCGGAAAAAAACCTGGCCAGGATATAAAGATTGAATATATCGGTTTGAGACCGGGTGAAAAGATGTATGAGGAGTTGTTTCATAAACAGGAACGAAAGACGAGTACCGGTCATCGAAAATTACTATTGGCAATTTCAAGAGACAATGATTGGAATACGGTAAGTGATCAAATTGGGAAATTGCAGATAGCCTGTGACACGTTTGATGAAAACCGGATATTAGGTTTGTTAAATTCTTTGGTTCCCGAGTACAAACGACAGGATAGTGCCCCCGTTAATATTGTTTCATTGGATCGCGCACGACGTAAACCGGGGATACACTAAAATGCTGGCTGCATTCAAAACAGAGTAAATAGAGAGATCACTTTTCCAACAGGAGCCAAAAATTAAGGTTGTGGGATCTGCATTCTGGGATTTTCACACCTTAATTTCCAATCTGGCATGAAGAAATGTATAGATTTTGTTACAATAAACACTTTCCCAGTCGGTAGATAGAACAGTCCTGAAAGCTTGTGATATCGATAGCCATCTCATATTTTGTTGTATAGAAATTCCCGCCATCAGATTCTGTGGTTTTTCAGAGGAGATTCTGATATCGCCTCATTCTTAATCATTAAATAATACTCTCTCATGTCTGAATTTGCTAAGGAAGTGAATCTCGTCAATTTAGAAGACGAGATGAAACAGTCGTATTTGGCTTATGCGATGAGCGTCATAGTGGGTCGTGCGTTACCGGATGTTCGCGACGGACTTAAGCCGGTTCATCGGCGTGTATTGTATGCGATGAGTGTATTGGGTAATGACTGGAATAAAGCCTATAAAAAATCCGCACGTGTGGTCGGTGATGTAATCGGTAAGTATCATCCTCATGGCGATACGGCTGTATACGATACGATAGTGCGTATGGCGCAACCTTTTTCGATGCGTTATATGTTAGTCGACGGTCAGGGTAATTTTGGTTCGGTGGATGGCGATTCACCCGCAGCGATGCGTTATACCGAAGTTCGTATGGCCAAAATTTCCCATGAGCTATTGGCTGATCTGGATAAAGAAACGGTTGATTTTATCCCGAACTACGATGAATCCGAATTTGAACCGAAAGTTTTTCCGACAAAAGTTCCTAATTTATTGATAAATGGGTCGGCCGGGATTGCGGTGGGAATGGCAACAAATATTCCTCCTCACAATTTAACTGAAGTCATTAATACCTGTCTGGCATTGATGGAACGCCCCGATATTTCAATACTGGAATTGTTGAGTTATTTACCAGGGCCTGATTTTCCTACTGCCGGTATGATTAATGGCGCGAACGGTATTCGGGATGCCTACCTGACTGGACGAGGAAAGATATATCTTCGGGCCCGAGCGCATTTTGAAAACATTGAAGATTCCGGGCGACAATCGATTATTATTTCTGAACTGCCTTATCAGGTAAACAAGGCGCGTCTTCTTGAAAAAATTGCGGAGATGGTAAAAGAAGGACGCCTGGAAGGAATATCCGCCCTAAGGGACGAATCCGACAAGGATGGCATGCGTATGGTTATTGAACTTCGCCGCGGTGAGGTGGGCGAAGTCATTCTGAATAATTTATATCAGCATACACAGCTTCAGAATGTATTTGGTATAAATATGGTCGCGATCCAGGATGGTCGGCCACGGTGTATGAATCTGAAAGAAATACTGTCTGCATTTATTGAACATCGACGCGAAGTGGTGACACGTCGAACACTGTTCGAATTAAGGAAGGCCCGACAAAGAGCTCATGTATTGGAAGGTCTTGCTGTTGCTCTGGTAAATATTGACGAAATTATAGCTTTGATCAAAGCGGCACCTACGCCAGCTGTCGCGAAAGAAAAATTATTGGCCAAACATTGGCAGTCGGGTTTGGTTGCCAGTTTACTGGAACGAGCCAATGCGGCTCGATCCCGCCCTGATGATTTAGCTGAGGAGTTTGGTCTTGGTGACAAGGGTTATCTGCTTACACCTGTTCAAGCTAAGGCGATACTTGATCTTCAACTGCACCGTCTTACCGGATTGGAGCAGGATAAGATCGTTGGTGAATACAAGGATATATTGGCGAAAATCGATGAATTATTGGAAATACTCGCCAATGATGATCGCTTGATGGAGGTAATTCGGGAAGAGCTGGTGTCAATACGCGAACAATTTGGTGATCAACGCCGCACCGAAATTCTGCAGGATCAACTGAACCTGACGATTGAAGATTTGATTACCGAGGAAGATATGGTGGTTACCATGTCTCATCAGGGTTATGTTAAATCACAGCCGTTGGATGAATATAAGGCGCAGAGGCGTGGTGGGCGTGGTAAATCGGCAACTTCTACGAAACAGGAAGATTTTATCGACAAACTCTTTATTGCCAATACTCACGATACCATCCTTTGTTTTTCCAGTTTTGGCAAAGTGTATTGGTTAAAGGTTTTTGAGTTGCCTGTAGCTGGGCGTATTGCTCGTGGAAAACCCTTCGTGAATCTGCTTAATTTAGACGAAGGTGAAAAAATCAATACCATAATGCCGGTTAAAACTTTTGATGATAACCATTATGTATTTTTTGCAACCCAGCTTGGTGTGGTCAAAAAGACCTCTCTGAAAGAATTTGAAAGACCTAGAAGCAATGGCAAAATTGCCATTGACTTACGCCAGGATGACGCATTGGTTGGTGCGGCGGTGACTGATGGTGACCGCAATATCATGTTGTTTAGCAGTTCGGGCAAAGCGGTGTGTTTCCATGAGTCTGATGTGCGTGTTATGGGTCGTACAGCAGGCGGTGTGAGAGGTATTCGCCTGGTGGCAGAGCATAAGGTCATTTCACTGATTATTTCCGCTGCAGGTGCGGTTTTCAATATTACTGAAAATGGTTATGGGAAGCGGACACCCGCAGAAAGTTTTCCGCGTCACAATCGCGGAGGTCAAGGTGTGATTTCTATTCAGACTAATGAACGTAATGGTAAGGTCGTGGGTGCCACTTTGGTGGAGGAAAATGACGAAATTATGTTAATTACTGACGCGGGTACCTTGGTGCGTACGCCTGTGCGGGAAATTTCTGTGGTTAGCAGAAATACTCAGGGAGTACGGGTGATTCGTTTATCCAAAGGGGAACGGGTGGTTGGAGTTGATCGTATTGACGGTCTGGCTGACGATGACGATGACGCGGATACGGATACGGATACGGATACGGATACGGATACGGGTATGGGTATGGATACAGATACAGATGAAAGTAATAGTACAGACAAAGAATAATTAATGGCCAGAGTATTTAATTTTAGTGCGGGTCCGGCGACGCTCCCTCAAGCAGTTGTGCAGCGTGTAAAGGAGGAATTACAGGATTGGCAGGGATGTGGCCTATCAGTAATGGAAATGAGCCATCGAGGTAAGGAATTTACTGAAATTGCCGCTAAGGCCGAGAACGATATTCGAAATATTTTGCAGATACCAGACAGTTACCGGGTTTTGTTTCTGCAAGGCGGTGCGAGCGCGCAATTTGCTATGGTACCGTTGAATCTATTGGCTAACCGGCGAATTGCCAGCTATGTATGTACGGGTTCCTGGTCAGAAAAAGCAATTAATGAGGCAAAGCGTTTTTGTGATATTAATATTGTTGCAAATTCAGCGAATTGTGATCATCAGGGAATACCCGATGTTGCGCAATGGAGCTACGATTCAGATTCCGCATACTTGCACTATACATCCAATGAAACCATTGGTGGTGTAGAATTTCCATTCATACCCGAGTCAAATGGTATTCCGCTGGTTTCCGATATGTCATCGAATATTTTTTCCCGGTCGTTGGATGTAAATAAATTTGGCTTGATCTATGCGGGAGCGCAGAAAAATATGGGTATTGCCGGCATTACTCTGGTTATAGTGCGGGACGATTTACTGCAGGAACCGCGTGGCGATATTCCATCGACATTTGATTACAGGAAGCATGCAGCGAACAATTCCATGTTTAACACACCGCCGACATTTAACTGGTATGTTATGGGATTGGTCTTCGATTGGATTCGCGAAATTGGTGGGCTTGAAGTCATGGAGCGTCTCAATCAGGAAAAAGCGGATACACTGTATCAGGCGATTGATAGTTCGTCTTTTTACTCTAATCCTGTTATGCCTGCGTACCGCTCGAGAATGAACGTACCGTTTATTTTGGCAGATACAGGACTGGATTCTAAATTTTTACTGGAAGCGCGGGTTTCCGGGATGGTTGAGCTCAAAGGGCATCGTTCTGTTGGGGGCATGCGTGCAAGTATATATAATGCAATGCCGATGGATGGAGTAAATGTTCTGGTAGAGTTTATGCAGGAATTTGAGCGCCGATATGGATAAAAATCTAATCTGGAAAATAAATCAAGAGGCGATGTTGCTGGTACCATGGTTGATGTTGACGAGAAAGTTCCTACTGAGACAATGACTCAAATTGGTAATATCAGAGGTGTTTATTCAGCGCGAGCAATTTGACAACATCCACCACGCCGCTAAATTAACCGTATACTTGTGTCCTTCATGAATTCTTTGCAATCGCTCCCAGAACTTAGAAATAAGATAGATGCCCTAGATAAAGATATATTGGCATTGATTAACCAGCGTGCTTCCATCGCCATGGAGGTTGCTAAGACAAAAACAGCTGCGGGAGAGGCGGAGAGTTTTTATCGGCCGGATCGGGAAGCCTTGGTATTGCGTAATATCAGAGAATCTAATACTGGGCCGTTAACCGATGATACAGTAGTTTTTTTCTTTCGTGAATTGATGTCGTCGTGCCTTGCATTGGAAAAGCCATTATCCGTGGCGTTTCTGGGTCCGGAGGGTACTTTTACTCAACAGGCGGCATTAAAGCACTTTGGTCAAAGTATCAACACATTGTCATTAACATCGATTGATGAAGTGTTCAGGGAAGTAGAAAGTCATTCTGCCCAATTTGGTGTAGTTCCGGTAGAAAATTCAACAGAAGGTGTGATTACGCATACACTGGATAGTTTTCTTAATTCATCGCTTATGATTTGTGGTGAAGTGGTTCTCAGAATTCAGCATAATTTACTTTCCAAGTGCTCCGACTTTGGCGACATAAAAGAAATATTTTCGCATCAACAATCGTTGGCTCAATGTAGAGGTTGGCTTGATCGTTCTTTGCCGGGAGTTAAGCGAACCAGTGTAAGCAGCAATGCAGAAGCTGCTCGAATTGTTGAAGTCATGCCAAATAGTGCAGCCATTGCTGGAGAAGTGGCTGCGAGTTTGTACAATCTGAAAATTTTGCAAAAAAGTATTGAAGACGAGCAGGATAATACCACCCGATTTTTGATTATCGGAAATTTGTCGGCGGGGGAGACCGGTAACGACAAAACCTCTTTGCTGGTATCGACTGGAAACCAGCCCGGTTCCCTGCATGAGGTATTGGAGCCATTTGCCCGTTACGGAATTAGCATGACGAAGATTGAGTCGAGGCCATCCAGATTGGGTACCTGGAACTATGTTTTTTTTATCGATATTGATGGCCATCAGAACAATGATACGGTATCAGAGGCTTTAAGGTTGTTGAAGCCAAAAGTAAGCATGCTGAAAATTTTGGGGTCTTATCCTCGGGTACCCGTATAATTAGGAATCTTTAAAAGAATTAAAAAGATTACTGGCAGTCTAAAGCTGTGTGGTGATGATAAAATCACATCTATGAATAATTACTTGCATCGTATTGCCCCCTGGGTCTCTGGCTTGTCGCCCTATCAGCCGGGAAAACCTATCGAAGAATTGGAACGAGAGCTGGCGCTAAACAAAATCGTAAAGTTAGCGTCGAATGAAAGTCCATATGGACCCAGTCCCAATGTAACTAAAGCGTTAACTGCGGCAATTAACGGATTATCACGTTATCCTGATGGAAATGGTTATCTGCTGAAGCAGGCACTGGCCAGACAATTAAATATTGCCAGCGATCAAATTACATTGGGTAATGGATCCAGTGATGTGCTGGAGATGGTCGCGCGGGTTTTTTTGACGCCTGCTCATGACGCAGTGTTTTCCGATTATGCGTTTGCCATGTATCCTATCATTGTTCAGTCTGTTGGAGCCAAAGCGAAAACGGCCCGGGCTAAAAATCCCGATTCCAGTATGCCTTACGGACATGATTTGGTCGCGATCAGAGAACAGATTGGTGATAATACTCGACTTGTATTTATCGCCAACCCGAACAATCCTACCGGTACCTATTTGAATAGCGATAGTTTGTTTCAGTTTATTGCTGAGCTGCCAGAACACGTAATGTGTGTTGTTGACGAAGCTTATTTTGAATATGCGAATTATGCGGATGTAGTTGATTACCCAAATTGTTTGCAATGGTTGGAAAAATTTCCAAACCTGATTGTTACCCGAACTTTTTCTAAAGCGTTTGGTTTAGCCGGATTGCGGGTGGGTTGCGCGATATCCAGCCCACAAGTTACCGAGTTATTAAATCGCATACGGCAGCCGTTCAATGTGAGTATCCCCGCAATGGTTGCAGCAGAGGCGGCGTTATCGGATACCGTTCATATGCAAAAGACTTTAGAGGCTAACCGCATGGGTTTAGTACAGTTAATCCGAGGATTAGAACAACGAGGTTTTAAGGTGAATCCATCTGTAGCAAATTTTGTTTGTGTGGATATGCGGTGTGATTCAGAAAGTTTGTTTCAAAAGTTGCTCAAAGAGGGTGTGATCATACGTCCACTTGCGAGTTACGCGATGCCAGATTACATTCGAGTTACAACGGGCACCGAAGAAGAAAACCAAGTGTTTTTTAAAGCGCTGGATAGATTATACGAACATGATTGATCGGCTGTGCCTGGTTGGAGTAGGTTTGATAGGCGGGTCAATTGCGCGTGCAGCTCGGACAAACAATTTGTGTCGGGAAATTATTGCCGTTGATTCTGATTCATCAAATCTGGCGAATGCAAACAATAGTGGTGTGGTAGATCATTGCTACGCTGATCTCTGTGAAGCAGTATCAGTATCAGATTTTGTTGTTTTTTGTATTCCTGTGGGAGCAATATTTGGCGTTTTGGAAGAAGCGAAAAATTTCTGGTCATCATCTGCGGTATATACTGATGTAGGTAGTACAAAAGTGAATGTCGTGAATTCGCTGCGATCAGTGTTTGATGGAGTTCCGGATAATTTTATTCCGGGGCACCCGATTGCTGGTGGAGAAAAATGTGGATATTTGGCTGCCAATGCTGATTTGTTCAGTGGTAAACGTGTCATCCTGACGCCCTTGCAGAACAGCCGCCAAGACGCGGTTGAGCGAGTCACTCAATTTTGGCGGGGAATTGGCGCTGATGTTACGTCAATGGATGCGCAACATCACGACGAAGTGCTGGCTGCAACCAGTCATTTACCGCATTTAATTGCCTATGCACTTGTCAATATGCTCGGTCTGAAGGACGAAAAAGATGAAATTTTTAAATATGCTGCCGGAGGTTTTAAGGATTTCACCCGAATAGCATCCAGTGATCCGAAAATGTGGAGGGATATTTGCCGTGCAAATAATTCCCCTATTCAACGTTTAGTTGTTCAACTTAAATCGGAGTTGGATGATGTTTCAAAAATGCTTGAGAGTAATGATTTTGAACAATTACTTGAAATGTTTCAATCTGCGAAAGATGCTCGTCAACGGTTTTTAGATCAATACGAAGGGGTGGAATAATACTCTCCCAGGCCAAAAAACCGATTTCCTGTTATATTCGTCAATAGACCCTGGTTCGATGAATGGCAATAGTGGCATGAGGCAGTCTGAAATAGTGAGATTTTGGTTGGTAAATAAATATGAGAAACAGTGAAATTATATCGAATAAAAAAAGCAAGGCCCACGTCTAATATGGCAGGGTTATTTGTAGAATACTCAGACGCTTTGTATTCCAGATCATCAAATTTATGAATAGTCTGGATTTTAGGATTGGACCCGGAGGCATATTGAAGGGGAATCTGCGGGTTGCTGGAGATAAATCTATTTCTCATCGCGCAATAATTCTAGGCTCAATTGCAGATGGAGTTACGCGGATCAGTGGCTTTCTCGAAGCTGAAGATGCTATGGCGACTCTGGCGGCATTTCGTTCTATGGGGGTGGAAATAGAAGGCCCGGAATCTGGACGGGTAATTGTTCATGGCGTTGGATTAGATGGCCTGCAGGCACCTGATGTACCATTGGATCTTGGTAATTCGGGTACTTCGATGAGGTTGTTGTGCGGGCTGTTGGCAGGTCAGGCATTTGATTCCATCTTGACAGGGGATTCGTCGCTCTTAAGAAGGCCAATGCGACGGGTGACAGATCCATTGGCATCGATGGGCGGACAAATTGGTGTAAGTAACGAAGGTACAGCGCCTTTACATATTGCCGGTAATTCAAAATTATCTGCTATAGATTACATAATGCCGGTGGCCAGTGCTCAGGTAAAATCCTGCATAATACTGGCTGCTTTGTACGCAAAAGGAGTTACCCACATCACGGAGCCAGGACCCAGTAGGGATCACAGTGAAAGGATGCTGGCAGGATTTTCCTGCCCACTGAGTATTATAGATTCAAAAATTAGTATCTCCGGTGGTAATCGGCTTATTGGGACAGAGATCGATGTGCCTGCTGATATTTCTTCAGCGGCATTTTTCCTGGTTGCCGCGACGATAACACCGGGTTCAGATATTATCTTGAGACATGTCGGTGTTAATTCGACTCGTACTGGTATTATTGAAATACTGAAATTGATGGGTGCAGATATCAGTCTGACGAATCAACAAGTTGTGGGTGGAGAATCTATTGCTGATATACGGATAAAATCTTCTCCGCTTCGGGGTATTAAGATTCCAGAGTATATGGTGCCGCTGGCAATTGATGAATTTCCGGTATTGTTTGTTGCTGCGGCATGCGCTGAAGGGCAAACCATATTGAGTGGTGCAAGTGAATTAAGAGTCAAAGAAAGTGATAGAATTCAAGCCATGGCAGATGGTTTGACTGCATTGGGAATCGACGCGCAGCCAACCGCAGACGGAATGATAATAAACGGGGGACGTATAATTGGGGGGCAGGTGGATTCATTTGGTGACCATCGAATTGCTATGGCTTTTTCGATCGCAGGGTTTAGAGCGAGCGATGAAATTACTATTTTGAACTGTGCCAACGTGAGGACTTCATTTCCTGATTTTGTTAGCAGTGCCAGGGACCTGGGTTTGGATATCAATGAATGCTGGGAATAGGAATGGATTTAGTTATACCTGTATTAGCTATTGATGGTCCTAGCGGTGCTGGGAAAGGAACAGTAAGTCGTACTGTGGCACAGGAGCTGGGTTGGCATTATCTGGATAGCGGTGCGATATATCGAGCACTTGCAATTGCAGTACTTCAGCAAAGAGTATCGTTGGATAATGAGGTAGAAATAATTCCGGTAGCGAAAAATCTTCAGTTGGAATTCAGATTTGACCCGCAATTTTCGGTTTACGTTGATTCGGAGGATGTATCAGACCAAATTCAATCGGAAAGCTGTGGTGATGCAGCGTCAAAGATCGCTGCTTACAGTACGGTTCGCGACGTGTTATTGAATAAACAGCGAGATTTTCGTGATTATCCAGGATTGGTGGCAGATGGTCGTGATATGGGGACAGTCGTATTTTCAGATGCGCCATATAAGGTTTTTCTTACTGCGTCAGCTGAAATACGAGCACAACGGCGATATAAGCAGTTGAAAGAAAAAGGAATGAATGTTAATCTTGATCAGATAACTTATGAGCTGGAAAAGCGGGATCAGCGGGATAAGAATCGCAAGACGGCACCTTTAATTCAAGCTGCGGATGCCGTATGTATAGATTCATCTGAAATTTCTGTCAGTCAGGCAGTGGCCCGTGTGCTTGAATTTGTTGATAGCAAATAATGGGTTGATTGGGGGGTTATCGTTTAGATAGGGTAAGCGATAACTATATTTATTAATTTTAATTATTGTCTGTGCATGTCGGTTTATTGTTGCTACAGACTGGGAAAGAAGAAAGATATGAGCGAAAGCTTTGCGGAGTTGTTTGAAGAAAGTCTGGCCAGGACAGAAATGCGACCTGGCTCAATTTTATCCGGTACAGTAATTGATATTGGGTCGGATGCTGTCGTAGTCAGTGCAGGGTTAAAGTCCGAAGGTGTTATTCCGAAATGGCAATTTTTGGATGCCAACGGAGACCTGGAGGTTGAAGTTGGCGACGAAGTTGAAGTCGCACTGGATATGATTGAAGACGGTCTGGGCGCTACTCTTCTTTCCCGAGACAGAGCTAAAAAGAATAAGGCTTGGGAAGAACTGGAAAAAGCTTTTGAAAGTGGAGAAACTATTGTTGGACGTTTGACTGGTAAGGTACGTGGTGGTTTTACGGTTGCAGTTGGTGCGTTGCGTGCATTTTTACCAGGTTCACTTGTTGATGTTCGACCGGTACGCGATACTGCGTTTCTGGAAGGTCGGGATCTTGAATTTAAAGTCATTAAGATCGATCAAAAACGTAATAATGTTGTCTTATCCCGTCGTGCTGTTGTAGAGTCGGAATTTAGTGCGGAGCGAGAAGCATTATTGGAATCTTTGCATGATGGTGTCGTCGTTGCTGGGGTAGTGAAAAATTTGACAGATTATGGAGCATTCATTGATCTAGGTGGTATAGATGGCTTGCTGCATATTACTGATATGGCTTGGAAGCGTGTCCGTCATCCTTCAGAATGCGTTGAAATAGGTCAGGAAATCCAGGTCAAAGTATTAAAATTTGATAAAGAGAAAAGTCGTGTTTCACTGGGCATGAAGCAGTTGGGTGAAGATCCCTGGCAGAATATAGCGCGCCGTTATCCTACAAGTTCTCGACTTTTTGGTAAAGTGAATAATCTTACTGATTATGGTTGTTTTGTTGAAATAGAAGAGGGTGTCGAAGGGCTTGTGCATGTTTCGGAAATGGATTGGACAAACAAAAATGTGAGTCCATCGAGAATCGTGCATCTAGGCGATGAAGTGGAAGTTATGGTTCTCGATATTGACGAAGAGCGAAGACGTATATCTTTGGGGATGAAACAATGCAAGGCGAATCCCTGGGATGAATTTGCAGCGAATCACAATAAAGGTGACCGGCTCGCGGGAACGATCAAATCCATTACAGATTTTGGTGTGTTTATCGGATTGGATGGTGGAATTGATGGTCTGGTTCATTTGTCTGATATATCCTGGAATGCATCAGGCGAAGACGCGATACGTAACTACAAACGTGGCGATAAAGTGGATACAGTAATACTTGGAATCGATTCAGAGCGAGAAAGGATATCCTTGGGGATAAAACAACTGGAGCAGGATCCATTCCAGAATTATATAGGAACTCTGGAAAAAGGAATGATTGTCAATGGAACCATTGGAGAAGTTGATCCAAAGGGAGCAGTGGTTCTATTATCCGATAGCGTTACTGGTTATATTCGAGCATCCGAAATTCAGAGGGACCGGGTTGAAGATGCACGGACATTATTGAAGGAAGGTAGTGAAATTGAAGCCAAATTTATTGGTGTGGACAAAAAGAATAAGACAGTCAATTTATCTATCAAAGCAAAGGATCATGACGAAGAGTCTGCGGCAATTAAGGGCTACTCAAATCAAGCCGCTGCAGGGAAGCCAACTCTTGGCGATATATTTAAAGAGCAGATGGAAGAAAAAAAATAGCATTCACAAGGGGACCTATGTTGCCCTTCCTTTTCTTAAATGATATGGAAAACCACTGTGACAAAATCAGAGCTTATTGAAGCCCTTGCGAACAAACAAATGCACCTTGCCTTCAAAGATGTCGAACTGGCTGTAAAATGCATGATCGAGCAGATGAGTGAGGCTTTGGCGTCTGGGGAGCGAATTGAAATACGCGGTTTTGGCAGTTTTTCGCTGCATTATCGCCCACCGCGGATGGGTAGAAACCCAAAGACTGGTGATTCAGTATCTTTGGCATCAAAGCATGTTCCACACTTTAAGCCTGGGAAAGAGTTACGTGATCGGGTCGATGAATCACGGGAAACGACTAAGATCAGAAAAGTTTAGTCGTTGAAAGGCTCTTGTTGGTGAATTATATTATTGTCTTTCCCATACGAATCACAATGAGAACGTGAGCTCCAGAAGACCTTTTGATCCTTGGATGGCCTTCTGCTAATAAACCAACGATAAATATGCAAAAGAAATAGAGGTTTCTCACTCGCCTCGATTCATGCACAATACAGCAACGTTAACTGGGTTCTAAAGACAGAGTTTGTGCGATGAAAAAAATACTTTATTATTCTATCATCGGGGCCATTTTTATGGTGGCTTTGGTTTTTTCCATGTTGAATTTGGATGTCGCAAACATTTACTTCTATAAAGGACAGTCGATAGAGTTGCCTTTGGTTTTTATTTTGACTTTTGAGTTTTTGGCCGGAGCTTTGATTGGTTGCTCAGTTGGCATTGGGCGACACCTGAAATTGAAATCAAACTATGTTCAACTAGAACGAGAATTACAAGCTGCTCAAGATAAGTTAGACATAAAATAGTCGATTCTGAATCGCATAGATAAATGCTAGAATTATTGGCGTTATTACTTCCAATTGCCGCATTATCTGGTTGGTGTGCTGCAATGCGACATATACGTCGGCAACACGAATCGGTTGTGGTGCGTCCTGACGTGAGTAGTTTATTTGGCAAAGGTATGAATTACCTGCTGAACGAACAACCAGATAAGGCTGTTGATTGTTTGGTAGGTATTTCGGAACACCTTGGTGATTCAGCGGAATCTCAACTCGCTTTAGGTAATCTATTCCGGCGAGCTGGAGAGGTTGAGCAGGCAATCTCATTGCACCGACGTCTGGTCACTCTGAGTTCGTTAAGTAAAGAACAGCATAAACAGGCAATGTATGAATTGGGGATCGATTTTATGCGTGCTGGTCTGTTCGATCGAGCCGAAACTATATTCGAAGAACTTAAATACGATATCGGTTATGGAGAACCTTCAACGCAACAGTTACTGCAAATCTATCAACACGAAAAGGACTGGATTAAAGCGATAGAGTGTGCTCGTATATTAACAAAAAGCGACAAAATTCTTCGAGGTGAATCTGTTTCACAGTTTCTTTGTGAAATGGCGGAAGCAGCGTTGCAGTCAAACGATCTTGTGACCGCGATGACTCATTTAGAAAATGCTCTGGAGGAAGATTCTTCCTGTGTCAGAGCCAGTCTGTTGAGTGCCCAGATTTATATTATGCAGGGGGGGTATCGGTGCGCTGTTTCAATTCTGCAATGTGTGGCCAATCACAACCCATCATTCATCCCGGAAATAATCGATCCACTCATGGATTGTTATAGTCATTTAGATTGCATTGCAGAACAAATTGACTGCCTTAGAAAAATTCAGCAACAACATCCATTGGATCGAATTAATTCAATATTGGCACAGCTCATTCAGAAATCCGAGGGAGCTTCAGTTGCTGAACAATTTATGTGGAAAGAAATGGAGAAATTACCGTCTTTAGTAGGTTTTGATCGTTTGCTCGCTCTGTTAATTGATCAACCTGAAAAAAATATAAACAATATTTTAAAAGAATTAAAACAGCTGTCGGCCAGATTAACCATCGAAACTAATACGCATCGCTGCTCCCACTGCGGTTTTAGTGGTCAGCAACTACATTGGCGTTGCCCAGGGTGTCATCATTGGGAGTCTATAAAGCCTTATTCGGCAATTGGTAATTAGTTTCAGTGTTGCTTTATTCTTCGGTTTCATCATCCCTGTAGCCAATTTGATTCGGGCACCTTTATAAGGAGCGAGGTTTTAGTAATATGGGAAAGATTGACGCAGGATTATTGTTTGTCTTCAAGGCGAAGCAACAGGCGCATAGCAGGGCTACGCAACTGTGGCTGCAACGCAGAAGACGGACAATAAGACCAGTCAAGATTCGTATATTATTGAATCCTCGCTCCTAAGTATTTTTTTATAAAGTATAGGCAGATATCCTTACGCGTGCTGTTAATATGACCGGTGTTTAAATATGCTGAAAAGGTGCGTGTTAACAGATGGAAGAATTATACTCGCCGCATTTTGTAGCAAGAAGGGTCAAAGGGATTTCTTAATCTAATTGTATCTTAATTAACTATTATTACGATCATCAGATGGACAAAAATATTGTATGGCATAATGCTGTTGTTACTCGAGAGTTGCGTCAAATTAGAAATAAGCATAAAAGTTTTATTCTTTGGTTTACCGGATTATCCGGCGCAGGTAAATCAACTTTGGCGCATAGGGTAGAAGAAATATTATACGAAAATTGTTGTAAAACTTATGTATTTGACGGCGATAACGTTAGACATGGATTGTGTGCTGATTTAGGTTTTAGTGAAGCTGATCGTCATGAAAATATTCGTAGAATTGGAGAAATGAGTAAGTTATTTATGGAGGCGGGAGTGATTGCTTTGACGGCATTTATTTCTCCATTTCATTCGGATCGTCGGTTGGTTCGTTCTCTTGTTTCTGAGGGTGAATTTATAGAGATCTATTGCCAAGCCTCGGTTGACGAGTGTGAATCCAGGGACCCTAAGGGCCTCTATAAGCGTGCTCGGATGGGAAAAATACCTGAGTTTACCGGAATTTCATCTCCGTATGAATTACCGGAGCAACCAGAAATTATTGTGCGAACCGGCTCAGACGAGCTAGAGCGATGCGCGCATCAGGTTATTAAGTATTTGGTTGAGCATGGGCTAATATCCAAACCGTCCGAATACGAAGTATAAAAGGACATACATGAAAAAGATAAAGAAGGCTGTATTTCCAGTGGCAGGGTTGGGAACTCGCTTTTTACCGGCAACTAAGGCAAATCCAAAAGAAATGTTACCTGTTGTTGATAAACCACTCATACAATATGCTGTAGAAGAAGCTGTTGCCGCTGGAGTGGAAGTAATGGTGTTTATTACGGGGCGCACTAAGCGAGCGATCGCAGATCATTTTGATAAAGCCTACGAACTGGAAACGGAATTGGAACAACGTGGGAAAACGGATACATTGGCACTGGTTCGAAATATCGTTCCAGAAAATGTCCACTGCGTACATATCCGGCAATCTGAAGCACTGGGGCTAGGCCATGCTGTATTATGTGCGAAGCCGGTAATTGGTAATGATCCATTCGCGGTTGTATTGGCGGACGACCTGGTTGATGGTGCCGGTAAAGGTTGCCTGGCCCAAATGGTGGATATTTTCAACAGGGAGCAGAGCAGCGTCCTGGGTGTTGAGAAAGTGCCTATTGAATCGACTGCTAGCTATGGGATAGTGAAAACAGTTGCCAGTAACGCTGGCCTGAGTCAAGTGGAAAGTATTGTTGAAAAACCAAAACCTGCAGAAGCGCCTTCCAATTTAGGCGTAGTGGGTCGTTACATCTTAACGCCCTCAATATTTGAGTTAATAGAAAAAACAGGCAAAGGAGCGGGTGGTGAAATTCAGCTAACCGATGCTATTGGGCAGTTGCTTCACAAAGAGCCGGTATATGCGTATGAATTTGATGGTACTCGATACGACTGTGGTTCGAAGTTGGGTTACTTAATTGCGACTGTGGAGCATGCTTTGCAACACGAAGAGTTAAGAGATGGATTTCGACAATATCTTAAACAATTGGATTTGAATTAACGCCTATAATTCAGCGAGATTTGTGGTTCAGAGTGCAAACCATCGATTGTTTTGGGGGGTGTTGAATTATTCTCTCTAAAGCTTTATTCAACACAACTGTTGCAGATACGTCTAATGCCCTTGCACTCGCTTTATTTTGCGCGGTGAGAAATCGAAATAGTGCTAAGGAGCGAGGTTTTAATAATATGCGAAAGATTGACGCAGGATAATTGTTTGTCTTCAAGGCGTAGCAACAGGCGCATAGCAGGGCTACGCAACTGTTGCTACAACGCAGAAGACGGACAATAA